>JGI20214J51088_10000057_pt1 | contig 69983 bp, 61 predicted proteins | sample WetSurMetagenome_FD_51088 | JGI IMG/M metagenome (IMG submission 51088) | reverse complement strand
CAACAGGCAGAATATGATTCCGGAAATAATAGAAACATGAGAGGATGTCGTGTATTCCCTGGGGTGCTATGTGTATTCCTGTCAGATCACTTGTCAGGATTGCTGAATCGGGCCTGCTTTTATGATCAAATAAGACTTCATTGTATTTCCTGTATCTGCCTTCATGTATGTTTCTGACCGACTTAACAGGAAGTTCCGTGACGGGATCAATGTAACTTTCATAAATATCCAGTACTTTGAAAAAGGCATCAGCCACCCCGGTCGTTTTTGCTAACATCTTAGAGTGCCAGACCTCTTTTCCATTCAGAGTTTCGCTTGTTAGTTCCAGTGTTGCTATTCCTCCTGTGATAAGTCCGTAATGAATTGTATAAGCAACTTTTTCTCCGGCAGCATATGATATTATCTGTCCCAACCCGGAAGAGGAGATAAATACTGAAAAACATATTGTGCAAAAGATCCTATTCATGTTTTTAACTTAGAGCATGCAGTTTTTATGCCAATTAATTACCAAGAATATTCTTTCTCGGTTTGGACGTTATAAAATCTTTCAGATAAAATGGTTCAAAGTATGCGACATCTTCATATTTATGAGCGTTAAAGGCCTCAAATACAGATATATGCATATATGAAGCGGATATTCTGAAATCCTCTGCAAAGTAAGCATTTGTCCGTTGAATAACCTCTTTGCATTTCAATGCCCCGTCACCAAAGAAAATTATCTTCCGTGATTCGGGAATATTTATGAAAGTGTCGTGATTGATTATTTCAGCGGAAATATCCTTAATTCTGTTACCTCCTGTATCATACAGGGCATAATAAACCTCCATTCTCCGGGCATCCAGCATTGGACAGAATAAAGTATTACTATCATATTCTTCATTTGAATCCGGCATTCCGGTAATTCCCCGAAACATGGATAGTGTAGTATCTATCCCAATAAGTGGAATGGATGCGGCATAGGCAATTCCTTTTGCAACTGACACTCCTATCCGTAGCCCGGTATAAGAACCTGGTCCTTTGCTGACAGCAATAGCATCAAGATCACCTGCTTTGATTAAATTCTCTTTCAGAATCTCCTCAATAAAAAGGGTGAGCATGGAGGCGTGCGACTTTAACTCATTGCTTTCTTTTAAAGAGATTACCCCGCCACTATTGCATAAAGCCACGGAACAAATGTTCGTTGCTGTTTCAAGACAAATAATCATGATAAGACAGGAATTCCAAAATCTATTTCTTCAGATTAAAGAGCTCTTCTTTCTTTACAATTTCAATTAATGTACTATCAGACAATTTTTTACTTATCGCGCTGAAAGGAGCGGAAATAACCTTGTCGTTTACTGCAATACCTGAAAGAATTTCAATATAGCTATTATCCTGGATCCCGGTTTTTACATCTTTGGCAAGAGCGTATTTCCCGTCGCTGATAAATACAATAGTACGGATATCTTTATTTGAAACTGTGGTTGAAGCCTTTGTAGTATCAGTACGTGTTGTGACGGATTGTATAGGGACTGTAATAATATCAGCTTTTGATTCAGTCTGGATATCAACAGTTGCTGACATTCCCGGTCTGAACGGATTACTGTCGCCTGCATCAACAAGTTTTTGATACGACTGTGGCAGAATGAGAATCTTAACATCGAAGTTAGTAACCTGATCAGCTGATACACCTGTTGTTTTGGCAGAATTGGCAATTTCGGTCACTATACCTTTGAATTTCTGATCCAGGTAGGCATCTACCTCAATAATAGCGGTGTCTCCCAGACTAACCTTTGCTATATCATTTTCGTTAACCTCAACCTGTGCTTCCATACGCGACAGATCAGCTACACGCAGCAGTTCAGTACCTGCCATAAGGTTAGTACCTGCTACCCTCTCACCCAGTTCGACAAGTAGCATTGATACTGTACCTGTCATAGGAGCAAATATCGATGTTTTAATAAGAGCTTCGTTGGCTTCTTTAAGTGAAGCTTCGGTACTCACAACTGAGAACTTTGCCGCATCAACTTCTGCTTTTGCAACAGTATATGTGGCTTCGGCCTGTTCATAATCAGATTTTGAAATAGTCTGTTCATCAAACAATTGCTTGCTTCGCTTAAACGAAAGTTCAGCCTGAGTAAATTGAGCTTCAGATTGAGCCAGGCGCGCCCGTGCAGAACTGATAGCTGCCATCGATCTGTCTTTCTGTGAAATATAAGTATCGGGTTTTATCCTGAGCAGCAACTGTCCTTTTTCAACATGGTCGCCTTCTTTGATTGTCAGCTCCACAATCTCACCGGATACGTCAGGACTGATCTTAACCTCTTTTTCAGGTTGAACTTTACCGTTGGCTGTGATGGTTTCTATTATAACACGTTTTTCGGCATTTTCAACAGAAACCTTTACGGTCAATGCTTTACCAAACCATCCCTGTTTCTTCCCGACAATTGCTAAAATGATCAGGATAATAACTATTGGGAGTAAAACTTTCAGTATCTTATTGTTTTTCATGATCTTGTATCTTAAAAATGATTTTGTTTTCTGATTATAGATTGAGATTTAGCGGTATTCCCTTATAGAAATCAAGTACCTTAGTTTTAAATATATATTCATATTTTGCCTGCGACATGTCTGACTGTACGTTAAGGAGTTGTGTTTTGGCAGCATTATAGTCAACAGGAGTGACCATCCCAACATTGAATTTTTGTTCTGTATATCTGAATGATTCTTCGGTTGAAACAACTGCCTTTATACTTGCATTATATTTCTTCAAAGCAGCGACTTCATCAGAATATGCCTGCTGTATGTTTTTATAAAGCTGTTTTTTTGTTCCTTCAAGTGTATAACGGCTGCTTTGGATACTTAGTTTTGAATTAGAAATATTCTTATTTACCTGCCAGCCGTTGAGGATGGGGATATTAAGTGAAAATCCAACCCCCCAGTTTATATTGTCATTGAATTGGTTTGCAAAGGGATATTTCTCAGTGACTGGTTGAGACGTTATAGGATCATACCCGGTAATCTTTTGCCGGATATTAGAATACATGGTACTGAAAGAATTACTCATTGATAAACGCGGGCTCCTTCCTCCCTGTGATATTTTGAGATCATATTGACTTGCAATGAGTTTCATCTCGGAACTCTTGACATCCGGTCTTGATCCCTGGGCTACAGAATATATCTCATCGATATTTCCTGAAATAATCGCATTGGTATCAACCCTTATTTCAGGTACAACTACCTCAAAACCAACCGGAGTTTGAAGTTCAAGTAACTGGGTTAAATTCAGGTAAGAAATATCAAGCTGGTTTTTCATATTAATAAGCTTCAACTCTTCCTGTGCAGCCTGAGATTCAATTTGAAGCAGGTTTCCGCGGGCAGAGCTCCCGGCATCAACAAGCTTCCTTGTTTTTTCTATTTGCTGCAATGTAATCTGAAGCTGATTTGCAGTAGCAGTAACAAGTTCTTTATTCAGAAGTATCTGCAGGTAATCAAGAGCAACTGTCAGAGCTATATTGTCTTTAATATTCTGAAGATCCTGTTCGCCTGCGAGTAAGTCATACTGATTTCTTTTAATGGAATTATAATTCTGCAGTCCGTTGAAAAGATTCAAACTACCCCCCATGTAAAAGCTGCTCGACTGCGAATTCTGCTTGTCAGTATATTGATATGTTGACTGGTCAAGAGCACGGCCAAAAGAATAATTCTGGGATGCTGAACCATTAACTGATGGTAACAGTTTAAGCTTTGAAAGCTCGAGAGTATTCTTCTGATATTCTGTCTGAATGAATTGCTGCTTTATCTGGATATTGTTATCAATAGCATATCTGATGCAGTCTTCAAGCGACCATACCTTTTGCTGTGAAAAGATTAATCCCTGGGAAGAAAGAAGTCCGGCAAATATTAGTAATAAGATATTTTTCATGTGAAAATATTTTGATTTTTGGGAATAGTTATTGGAATATAGTGTAATTATACTTTTTAAAAACATGGTTATGCGGCAATTACATTTAATTTTATCAGTACAGAAATATTTTCAAAATAAGTTTACGAAGATAAATAATATCTCAGACAGAATAAATATTTTCTTTCAGAAAGAGTGGATTAAAGATCAATCTTCATTTTTAAATTGTATCACTCGGGTTTTAATTTTAATTATATTTGTACCAAAAATGAATACAATTTATCTAATAAATAATTAATTATATGACTAGTAAGGGATTAAAACTGGAACCTGGAGTGATTTCCGGAGATGATGTGAAGTCACTTTTTGATTATGCAAACAAGAATGACTTTGCCATTCCTGCTGTAAATGTTATTGGTACTGATTCTGTGAATGCTGTTTTGGAGACAGCAAAGCTGGTAAATTCACCTGTTATTATCCAGTTTTCGAATGGAGGAGCACATTTTTTTGGTGGACAGGGTCTTCCAAAAGAGAACCATGTTGGTGCAATAGCGGGAGGAATTTCAGGAGCTCTTCATGTACATAATGTAGCAGATTACTATGGTATTCCGGTAATTCTTCATACTGATCATGCAGCCCGGAAACTTCTGCCATGGATTGATGCACTGCTGGAGGCTGGCGAAGAATTTTATGAAACTAACGGAAAACCACTGTACAGTTCACACATGCTTGATCTTTCTGAAGAATCATTGAAAGATAATATTGCAACATGCAAGAAATACCTTGAGCGGATGAGCAAAATTGGAATGACACTCGAAATTGAACTGGGTGTGACCGGCGGTGAGGAAGATGGTGTGGATCATTCTGGTGTCGATAGCTCTCGTCTTTATACCCAGCCCGAAGATGTTGCCTACGCTTATGAAGAACTATCAAAAGTGAGCGACAGGTTTACAATTGCAGCATCATTCGGGAATGTTCATGGAGTATATAAACCAGGTAATGTTGAACTTAAACCGATTATCCTGAAGAATTCCCAGGAATATATTGTCAAAAAGTTTAAAACAGGACCAAACCCTGTAAACTTTGTCTTCCATGGCGGATCTGGTTCTGAAAAGCATCTTATCACAGAAGCCATCAAATACGGAGCGGTAAAAATGAATATTGATACCGATATGCAGTGGGCTTTCTGGGAAGGTATAAACAAATATTCAAAGGATAAGCATGATTATCTGCAGGGACAGATCGGTAATCCTGAAGGAGAAGACAAACCAAATAAAAAATATTATGATCCAAGAGTTTGGCTCAGAAAAGGAGAAGAGACCTTTATTGCCAGACTGAAAGAGGCATTTGCTGATCTGAATGCGATGGATAGGTGCTAAAGGCACAGGGCCCGGTGCAAAGAGAAAGCACTGAGCTCTGCGCTCTGTGCAAATTTCAAAAGTTGTCAATACTATAAATAACAGCCAGTCAGTCTTATATGGACTGGCTGTTATTTTTTTGTTTAAAACTATTTTTAAGTATCAGACTCTTGATAATCTGTTTTTTTAAATTAGCCGTCTGATTCGACAATAATGGAAGGCAGACGTCAGATATATAAGGAAGAAAGATTACGGCGAACAAACCGTCTTTCTCTGATGCTCAATAAAAGGGAAATGAGAGCCCTTGTCATTTACTGTAACCGGTACAGGGTAAAAAACAAATCTGAATTCCTCAGGGAGACAATAATGAAAGCTATACTGAAAAGGTTCGAGGATGAGCATCCTACATTATGGGAAGAGAATGATCCCACGCTTTTTAATCAGAATGTTTTGCAATAACAATTGGATAATACCCTTCTTTTTCTAATTTTACATGTTTGGGTTTAGGAAAACCCGGAGATTTGATATTATTTTTATCAAAGAAATTTATGTTAAAAATAATAAAATAGAAGTGTCTTCAGTTATTTCATGATAATGTATCCGGAAAAATTCAAAAATAAATCTACAAAAAGAACTCCATGGATAATCCTTGAGCCAGGTAAAATATTTATTATGGGAAGGTCTATACCGGATAATCCAGGGGAATTCTATCGTCCGGTTCATGAGTGGGTTTCATTGTATTCACAGAATAATAAGGATAAAACAAAGATTGAATTGGGGTTTGAATATATAAATACCAGTTCAATTAAATGGATTTATACTATTCTTAAAGATCTGTCCACAATGAAGGAGTTAGAGATACTTGCCAGTGTGATATGGTACTACGAATATGGTGATGACGACATGTGCGAACTCGGCTTTATTCTCCGGTCACTTGTTGAATGCCCCTTTGTTCTTGTCGAAGTAGATGAGATGAATAGTACCAGGTATGAAAAGATCTTATCAGGTTCAGATTAAGGTTCCGGAGGGATAAGCTTATCAAATTCTCATTCCATTGATCATTTTCAAAAAATTGTTATAATTTTGCAACTCTTTTTATTGCAGACTGACCCATGGTGTAATTGGCAACACGTCAGATTTTGGTTCTGAAGAGTCCAGGTTCGAAACCTGGTGGGTCAACAAAACATGTTGATAAGCAATTAGTTAACAATTATCTACACTTTTAAAGATTACACCGAGTACGGAAAAAGTTCGGATGCCCCTTTGTCGGGGCATTTTCTTTGTTATAAAATCAGAGGTTTATTATCATCATATTCATGTTCTCAATCTTTTTTAAGCTTTACCTATAATGTATAGTGGTCCATTGTTTCAATATAAAAATTGATTTTGGCTTATTGTTTGTTTAACTTGCATCTTTAGATCTTCACTTGTGTAATATTTTTGCGACTTTATATACACAGTTACTAATTTAAACATTAACCTAAAAAATGCAGTTATGAAATTTTTATTCTACTCACGTACAAAATTCTTTGGAATTTTGCTGGGATTATCAGTTTTGATATTCTTTTTTGGGTGTCAGAAAGACCTCCTTGATACAGGGAGTATCATTAACCCTGTAAATGTGACTTCAACGCAGGTTAGTATTAAGAGTAATAACTTTATAATTATTACCAAATCAGTACCTCTTCCTGCTGGTTTTGAAACGAAACTCTCACCGTATGGCGAAATAATAAGTTCTATTCCTGAAATCGGTGAAGTGGTTGTAAAACCGACGGTTTCTAATTTTGAAAATAAAATCGCTAAACTTACTGAGGTACAGGCTGTTGTTCCGGATCTAGTTAGTAACTGGATTGATCCGATTAAATTTATTGAAGAATCAAATCCGCCAAGTATTGGTGATGATGAAACTCGTTTTATGAACCAATGGGGTATGGATGCGATTAACGCTCCTGAAGCGTGGAATGCAGGATATACGGGTGAAAACGCAAAGGTCTTTATTCTTGACAGTGGCATTGACGCCGAACACCCTGATCTGGCCTCAAACCTGAATACAACTCTTAGCACTTCCTTTGTTCCGGGTGAAGGCTATAATGTTCACAATGGGCTTTATTTTAATCATGGTACGCATGTTGCAGGTATTATTGCTGCTGCAAATAACGGTTATGGCGTTATTGGAGTGGCACCTGATGCTGAAATTGTGGCTGTTAAAGTGCTTTCCGAATATTCTGGTTCGGGAGCATTCAGCTGGATCAATGAAGGAATTGTTTATGCCGCAGATAATGGTGCTGACGTAATTAATATGAGTCTGGGAGCAACGGTGAACAAAAATGGTTTTTATTATGACGAAAATGATGTCCTGCAAAAGGTCCCGGCTGTTTATATACAAAATCTCATTTTGGCACAACAACGTGCAGTAAACTATGCTTATAAAAAAGGGGTTGTCATAGTTGCTTCTGCCGGTAATGATTATGCCAATGCTGACGGCAATGCAGCATTATTCATTTTGCCTGCTCAACTTCAGCATATTATTGCTGTTGCTGCAACAGCACCTGATTACTGGTATTCTGATATTATGAATGGCATAACAGACCCTGATTTTGATATTCCATCAAGTTATACAAATTATGGAAAATCGCTGGTTGACATTGCTGCTCCGGGTGGTGATTTTGATTATAGTCCTCAACCCTATTACTATTATGATATGGTATATAGTACAACCAGTGGAGGCTTCGCATGGGCTGCAGGAACCAGTATGGCATCTCCGCATGTTGCCGGAGTAGCTGCATTGATTATTGCTAAAAATGGAGGCAAGATGACTCCGGAAGATGTAGCACAACAACTTTATAAAACAGCAGATAATATTGCTGGGAATGGAAGTACATCATATTTCGGAAAAGGACGGGTAAGTGCTTTCCGTGCAGTAACAGAATAAAAGAATAAGCCGGGATAAAAGAGCGGGTAAATAAAAACCCGCTCTTTATTTAATTCCGGAACGAATTTTGACCTTAAGAATATCAGCCCACCAATCAACTGGCTTTAAGATAATCCTTTATCAACGGCTTCAAAAAGCATAATTAAAGCACAACTTTCAACAGGAAGATGCAGCTTTTAATTTAGGAGCCCCCGGATACTGATTCCGAGGGCTTTTATAATAGTAGAACGAAGGGGCATGTAAGATACCTTTATGGTTATGTAATATCAGGAATCATTATAAAGGAAAAAGAAGGGAATCCAATTACTTGGCAGTTCTGCATTAGATGTAAATATTATAAATATTGGAATATTTAGACTATTTTATGATGGAAATATTAAAAATGCACATTTCCCCCAAATCCGGACAAGTTCAGAGTTCTATCCAATCACTTCATAACTTTCTTTTGGTAAAAGATATTTTTATTTTACAGACCTGGATACAATTATTTTTCTGAGGCTGATTCTTTAATGTAGGACTGCATCGATAATCGGTACTCTGCAAAATCATCCGAAGGCTTAAGGTTCTTACTCTCCAGATACCTTAGAATCATTTTGGGATGACTGATCTGTTCCGGATTACCTGTAAAGATATTGCTTAAGAATGTCCCGGTTGTCCCCTTTTGTCTTATAGTCACTTTAGGATCAGTATGTCCCAGTAGCGGATTGAGTTTTAAGAAATAGTTTATCATGAGAGCCAGATCCGGAGTTTCTGCATAAGGGATAGTTTTTCCTTTTTTTATTCCCGGTCCATAAAAATTCATAAATGGCGACCATGAAGAGAAAACTGATGGAGGGTGATCGCTTTCTTTGGTGATGCCCATACCATGATCTCCTGCTACGAGAATATACACGCTATCCCAAACCTTTTCATTTTTAAAAATTTGAATAAGCTTACCCAGAAGAGCATCTGCATGGAGTATGGCTTTCTGATACGGAGATCCAGGCTTTAGCTTATCTTCAGGACCAGTCCAGCTATCCCTTATCTGCTGAAGATGAAGCCGGATCAACCTGGTTCCGTCATTTATTAAATGATCAATTCCATACTGCACTACCGCGGAATCTGTATATGAACCTGCAAAACAGAAATCAGGAGTGGTAAATTCTTCATAATTACTTGCACCTCCGGCAAAAACGGATTTTATCTTTGAACGCCTGGCAGAAAGAAAGATATCATCCATCTTTCTCGATTCAAATACATGTGTCCCGGTATGCATGGCTACATTTGGTGAGGAGGCAGTTCCCCAGGGTAATGTACCATCAGGTAAAAACATCCTTGGGGCAGGGCTAGTGCAATAAGCTTCCCTGACGGTTACACCGTTTTCTAAAAGGAATTTAAGATTTTTCGCTCCATTTGCTGCTGCAACCTCTGCCGCATCGCGCTGGAGACCATCAATAATAAATACCAGGACAACCGGTTCCCCGGCAAATATCAATGCTGAAGCGGAGATTAAAAACATGACCAGAAACAATTTTATATTTGAGATTCTACACATATCAGCCGAATAAACAGGATTTATCAAAGTTTCATAAAATCTGATTATAAAGATATTGGATATATTTCTAACTGCCAATATCGGACGCTCTTGTCNGGAANAGTTAAGCAANGTATAAAATATATCCGGTGCANAAATGCCTGAAGTATTCTAATGAATATTTAAGGATATCTTAAAAGTTAGTTAAATATTTCCAACTTCAGATTCTCTCCAGAATTGGGAAATAATTTTGGCTTGTAGAACCAAATTATTATGAAAATAAGATCATATGATATGAGTGCAATGATGACAGTTTTGATTGTCAAAGTCAGCACAAAAAGTGCTCTCTTCAAGCTGAAGAACTTCTTAACCTTTTTCAATCTGAATATTGGTACAATGATTTTGCAATGGTTACAAATGTATACTCATTATGGATGTTTTAAAAGGAGACATATGAGTTTTAGTGTTATGCTTTTTATAGAGTTCTATATATATCAATTAGTACGTAAAATTTAAAAGAGTTAGTTATGAAAAAGTTATTATTCTTGTTAATGGCATTGTTGGCATTCTCTTTCTTAGTTCCTGCTCAAGGACAAAATGAAGAAGAGCCAATTGAATCTCTTACCCTTAAGAAAGGAAACATTCCGGCACCGGTTCTTAAATCTGCCGAGGAACTATTTAAAGGAAACACTCAGGTTGCTTGGGGCTCATTCCCATATGAACTAAAAGAATTCGGATGGTCGGTTAATAATGAATATAATGAACCAATTGACCATTATGAAATTAAATTTAAGGCTACTGACGGATCAGACATTTTTGCAATTTTTGAGTCTACAGGTGAGCTTATAAAGTGCAAAATTGTAAATAAAAATGCTCCAGTACCAAAAGCAATAATTCTTGCTGTACAAAAGAGCGAATATAAAGACTGGAAAATAATAGGCGACGTAATGCAGATTAAGAGTTCTCAGAATAAAGTCGACGAACATTTTGCTGTAAAAATTGCAAAGGATAAGATGAAGAAAACTCTTATTTACAGCCCTAAAGGAGACCTGATGACTGTCAAATAGCTTGTAAAATGAGATTAGAAAGGAGGCTGTCTCAAAAGTCCTCCGTGGAACACTCCCGATGAATCGGGACAAGTTGTGGAAACTCTGTGACCTCTCCCGCGCTTTCGCGGGACAAGTTGTGTAAGTTCTTAATTATTTATTACACTGAGGGCCACAGAGAAGGCCCAGAGGTTCACAGAGAAGAAATTACAGTAATGTCTGACTTTTGAGATAGCCTCTGTTTTAATGGCATCAAACGACCAAAAGACTGTACAGGTTTCCCGCTGGTTTGCTACAGGCATCTGTGTAAGGGCAGATTAAGCATTTAAGGATAAGGTCCGAATTCAGGAGTTTTGAAGACTTGCGGAAATATTATTTTCACAAAGCAGCGGAAAGAACTGTCCTTCTAATTTGTTCCCTTTTCTGATTGGAGGGACTCCATCCAGTAAAGCTTCATCAGAATCTGTACAGGTACCATCTGCAAATACATTTATTACAAATGCTCTTCTGGGTTGATCAGAAATATTTTCGAATGAACCATGAACAAGCAGCGGATGATGAAAAGTAGCATATCCTTTTTTCATCTCGATGGGAATTGAATGATTTAACTCCTCTTGTTGTTTCTCATCAAGGAATGCTTTCAAACCTTCCATTTCTCCCGTCAGTACAGGTTTGTCAAGAAAACCCCATTTATGACTTCCCGGAATGTAATGAAGGCAACCGTTCTTAATAGTGGCATCATCAAGCCCGGTCCAGACAGTTAAATGTCGCATGGGTTTCGTCCTGGTCCAGTAAGAATAGTCCTGATGCCAGGCAACCACTCCTCCATGCTTAGCAGGTTTACAGAATAACTGATCATGCCAGAATCTGACAGCCTTATATTCCAGGAGTTGATGTGCAGCCATGACAAATGCCGGATTCCATAATACATCATGAAAGCCCGGAGTCATTCTCCAATGTCCAAGTGCATGAAACAGTAATTTACCCGGATCTTCCGATTCATTGCTGTGAAATTCATATAATAAATCATGATTTGGATGTCCGGGATCCATTATTTCAGGCAGCTGTTCATTCAGCTGATCAACCTGCCACTCTTCCAACAATTTAATACCAGGCAGGTAACCGTTTAAGTGAAAAAAATCAACCTGTTCTTTTGTGAGTTCATACCGGGCCCATTCATCACGAGTTTTCGGCATGTGAAACATATCAGAAACAGGATAAGAATAGTTTGAAAGGTCTCGGGAAAGCTGCATTTTATTGATTTTTTGAGTACCGGACAGGATTAAAGTAAACCAATCACAGAATTAACAGTACGATTTTTATTAAGAACAGAAAGAATCGCTTTTTGTTCAGTATTTAAATGTCAGCTAATCTGAAATACAAAAAAAAGGTTTATAAATCAAAATGAGCATGGTGTATCATGCATATAAAATGTATTTCATTTTGTACCAGGATACAGTTTTCCTTAATTGGAGATTCCTCACTTCTCCCGCTTTGCGGAATTCGTTCGGAATATCATAATCAATAGTTTTGAGATTATTATTGATAACCGATATTCAATTAAATCAAAATTAAATTGGGGAATAAGAACAAGAAGCCTCGTTTCGCTTTTTTAAAGCTTGAATTTCCATCCAACCCTCAGTTCAGCAAACGTTAATTGCCACGAATTAAAACCGATCATTTCATTAACACTCAGTGAAGTATTGAGCCCGCAATTGAACAGGTAACTAATGCCAACAGGTATTTGAGTGAATCCATCACCATAATTGGATCCAAAAAGCAATCCGGCAAAAGGAGTGAGTTTTTTAACAGAATAATTTGAATTCAAATGGAACCTGCTGCCGGCTGAGAAATAAATGCCATATGCCAGATCAGATGTACCTGCATTTACTTCCAGATCAATCTGAGGGATAATAAAATAATCTGCTGTTGATACAAACATACCACCATTTCCGGAAAGTTCGAATGCCATTCCTGCACTTATACCTAATGGTTTATTTTTCCTGGGATTTTGATTTCCCATCAAATCGACAAATCCGTTTTTGTACTCTATTCTCGTAACCCGTTTTGTTTTGATCCATAAAACAGGTCCGTCTTCATAGTCAGTCATTTTATACTTAACAAACTTATCTGTCTTTTCAATTATCTTAACATTAAGCTGTTGTTTGTCACTGGTATTTATTTTATCCTGGCCAAAACCAGATTGAAAAGCAGAAGTTAAAAGAAGAATTGCAAGTAACTTTCTCATTTTGTGGCAAATTGATAAGTAATCGTGTTTGGTATAGGTAGAGGCGGGTTAAATATGTAAATTTAAATCACACAATCAGCTTCCATTTCAACCAGCCAATCGGCATTAATAAAACCCTTAACTTCAATAAAAGTTGATGCCGGGCGTATTTCAGAAAAATATTCTCCATGAGCTTTAGCTGCTTTCTTCCATTCAGAAATATCTTTGAGAAATACTCTTGTACGTATTACATTTTCTAATTTGCCGCCGGCATCTGTAATTGCTTTTTCAATAATTTCCAGACATCTTTTTGTCTGATTATATAAGTCACCAGGATGAGAGGTTGATCCATCCTGTGCCAGGGGAGCTGTCCCGGCTATCGAAATAATATTCCCTATTCTTACTGCTCTTGAAAAACCGATTGGTTTCTCAAATTCTGAGCCTGATGATATATTTATTCTTTTCATTCCTTTTGATGTTTTTATTTAAAGTCAGATGGAACCTCTCATATTTAGAAACAAATCATTACTACATATGGTTTCAATCTTGTCAGACATTTAGGGTTCATAATAGACTATTTTTCAATCATTACTTTATGTCCGTTGCTTTTTAAGGCTGTTATTGCCACATCCAGGTATTGTTCTTTTATCAGAATATAATCTGTATCATATGTGGAAATGGCAAAAATGGGGATTTTATTTTTTTTAAACAATTCTGCAATATCCGCCAGAATACCTACCAACGATAAATCCAGTGGCCCTTTTATTTTAAAGATCCGCCAGCTTCTGTCAGCTATTATTGTATCATTAACTGTAATATCTGACTGTTTGCATACAATGGATAATTCGTCTTGTGTTCTGGTTATGGAGCAGAAATCTGACTTATCTATCCAGTGAGGAATGGATGCATTTTTGTCTGACCGGTAAATCGAATAAGTATCTCTCAATACTGTAAAATCAAGAATCATAATTTCTGTTTTAAGTTCTTATATCGGACCTCATGCCTTTTAGGTTTGTGTTTTATAAGATGCAATATCAATGAATAATACCTCTCGCTATTATTCAGGAGGATTTAAAGGCAGATTCAGGAACGACAGGCCAATACTTCGTTTCATATGGCTTACGCTGTTATCGCCCGGTGCATCGTAAAAAACAGCAAGACGATTTTTGTATTTAATTACAGAGGGCAACCCGATGCAACGATTCGACCATTTGCAGTTTTGACCGTCAATAACAACAGCTTTATGTCCGGAATCCCATTTATTTAAGTCTTTCGACCAGTAGACCCAAACGGCATCTGTATATTCTCCATCCTTGTCGAAACCGATGTGATTGGTAAAAAGAAACCAAGTCTGGTTTGTTTCTTCAAAATACAAAGATGTGTTTTCAACTTGTTCCTCAGGAGGAAATATTGGAAGTGAATCAATTTTCCAGGGACTATCAAGATTTTTTGTGCGTGCAATGCAAATAGTTCTTTTAATAGAAAAATCAGCCGCTGAGAAGAACATCAGGTATTCATCATTATGTTTTACAATAAAGCCGGGGGATGCTGTAGAACTGTAGAAAGAATTCGCCCTGGGCATAAATGGAACAATGTTTCTTCTCTTAATCCATGGTCCAAATGGAGAACCTGACTCAGCCTTCATATTCAGATAAGGAAAGGAGGGTATCAAGTCGGGTGCCAGTGTTACATTGGGTGTTCCCAGATAAAACATATGCCATTTTTTCCCATCATAGTAAGTGGTTCCATAGCTGGCACTTTTCGAATCAGGTTCAGTTTTATTACCCAGCTGAAGCACAGGTCCCTTCTTTTCCCAATTTATAAGATCTTTACTGACAGCCAATGATGCGAGCCAGCCTTTTGGCCCTGCAGCATCATAATGCATGCAGAAGGTACTATCGTTCGCTTTAAAGACCCACAGATCACGCGCCCCATATATGTCACAGGAATCAGGTCCGTCTCCGTAATGTAAAACGACTCCAACATCAGATGCATCGAGTCTGTATTTACACACAGGCCTGTTGTCGTTATATTTCAGCGGTTTTATGGAATCTATTGTAAGTTTAACTTTCAACATCCCAACCGATCCGTAATCACTTTTATTGTATGCAGTGTGAAAAACGGTATAGCTACCGTCATCTTCTTTGATGAGACACAGTGGAGTTCGCATCATTTTCCACCATTTTGCAACCTTGTTTTCAAGGTAACATAATTTTTCCTTCGACCAGTGAATTCCGTCTTTTGAATAAAAATAACCGAAGGCTGAACGTGATAATCCTGTTGAATCGTAACCTGCATCTACCAGTGTCACAAACAAACCATTATCCAGCTTTGTAACAACCGGATTTTCGGTGAAACTTATGCCCAGATCAACCGGATTCAATTCACTGCAACGTTTCCATGGTCCTTCAGGCTTATCGGAACTTGCTAATCCTACTTGCCACAATCTGCAGGGCATATGTTGCGTTTGTGCACTTCCATAAAAAGCATAATATTTCCCATTTGCTTCATAAGGGAAGAAGGAATCATCGCCCTGCAATCCTTCAAATGAATCTGATTCATTCCCGGGTTCCATTATCATTCCCTTGTCTATATAGGGACCATCGATACCATTGATTCCTTGGTTTTCCGAAACAGCCCTGTACACTCTTCCTTCATAATTGCTGAGCCAGAGATTGCCACTGTCGGGTTGCGATTTATAACCTACGTAGAATAACTCCCACTGATTTTTTTTCTTATTGAAAAAAGGCATTGGCGACCATATTGCGGCTTTTGGATCTTTGCCGGTAAAATCTCCGCTGGATTCATTGATCGTGCTGATACGTTTCCATTGTAAGCCATCAGGGCTTAACCAGTGTCCCAGTTTCATTTTTACCCAACGAGGCTCGCCGGCCATTTCAGCTGAAAACAAATGATAGCCGTCGTCGAGTTTTATCACGGTACCTCCTTCAAATCCATATTTGTTATCGTCGGTACCATCAGCGCCTTTTGTAAGCACCGGACCCTGGTTTACTGATATTACCTCGATGGTTAAATTTACATTTTGAATTTCAGTACCCGGGTTTTCCTTTTTGGAAGTACAGCTGAGTGACACAAATAGAATTATCGAAAAACAGATTAGCGGTCGCATATTTCTTTAATTAATTGTTAAGTACTTAAAACATATTATTGAATGCTTTCGCCACAAGAAAGGCAGCAGTAGCAGCTGTCACACCAATGAGAGTAACTTTAACGGCTCCCTTCAGGGGTGGCTGTCCGGTTACTTTACTTTTAAAATAGCCGAAAATGAAAAGGCAGATTACGGTCAGAATTGCGGAAATAATTAATCCCTGAAAGGGAGTCCTGGTAAAAAAATATGCAGTCAGGGGAATTAAACCGCCAACTATATATGAGATCCCAATTGTTGCTGCACTGTTTCTCGCCCGGTTAGCATCAGGCTTTTCAAGCCCCAATTCATATTTCATCATAAAATCGACCCATTTATCTTTGTCTTTTGCAAGTTCATCTGCAATGATGTTTTGGGTGTTTTCATTTAAACCATACTGGGAAAAAACAAGTCGGACCTCACTCTTTTCTTTCTCGGGCAGGTTTTCAACTTCATCATATTCCCGTTTCAGTTCTGACTGAAAATGCTCCTGTGCTGTCTTGCCGGCCAGGTAACCACCCAATCCCATCGCAATGCTTCCTGCAACAATTTCTGCTATGCCGGCTGTGATAACAACTGCGTTGCTCTGAACAGCTCCGCTTAAACCGGCCGCAAGTGCAAACGGAACAGTCAATCCGTCAGACATTCCAATTACGATATCGGTGATGAAAACAGAACTTCCCAGATGCTCTTCTTTGTGCTGGCCTGAATCGGATGATAATTTAGTATTGACTTCCATTTTATTTTTTTTGGTTGTTTTCTATAAGTTCATTCCTGTGCTTTCTGTACTCAATAATTGGTTTATCTCCCATAATAAGATGTTCATCCATTTTTAATCCGCTTTTTTTTGGCAATTGAGTTTCTACTACTCTTTTATCCTGCCTTAAGATTATCAGAGACGATACCTTACCTATATAGTTGAAGAGTTCTTTTAGTATCGGGATTTTAATCATATTCTGATAATACCTTATGTATATGACTGTATTTTCTTCATCGACAGGAACAAATGCCGCAAATGCCCTTATTTTTTCAGAAATATAGTTTTGCCAGATATTGGGATAATGAAACCGGAGATGGAAAAGGTTTTCATAATCAACAATCTCATCGGGTTTCAGGGGAGTCGTTTTTCCGTCATCTTTTACATTATTAACATAAAATGTAATTAGTTCATTCTCCCTTATCACCACAGGTCCATTGACAAGTGTTTTATTGCCTCTTCCTATTGTTGTTTTATGAACAAATGGGAGATGTACAACATCAAGCTGGTTTTCTATTGCCCTGGAATAATGAACATTCCAATGATCTTTGAGGCTTGAATATGAGAAATGTTCAAGTTCTTTAAAGAAAAAGGGTTCCTGATCCTGTTTGTCATCTTCACCCCACCATAACCAGATAAATCCGTAAGCTTCGAATGTCTTATATGCCTGCACTTTCATTGTTTCCGGCGCTGGATTATTCTTCCCGTTTGCCGGAATTATCCGGACTTTCCCTGTTTTATCATAAATAAACCCATGGAAAGGACATTCCAGCTTCCCATTGACTATTTTTCCGCATGAAAGAGATACTCCGCGATGACAACATCTGTCAGCAATGCAACACACATTGCTGTTTTCGTCGCGCCATAAAGAGATAAACTCATTAAACCGTTTAATCCTGAGAGGCTTATGCTTTTTTAATTCTTTGGATTCAAGTATTACATACCATTGATTAAAGATCATGATAATTATTTTTTAAATGTATTGAGCATGTTGCCGGGTTTTTATCATGGACGCAACCTGTAAGATCGTTAACATTCATTTTTCAGTACTATCTTCTTCGACATGTAAAATGTGCAATAACCTGTGAATGATCGGGGCGAAGAAGATAGCAGTAATGCTCAGAAACGCGACACCACTGTACAATGCGTAAAATGAAGAAAATATTTTAGCGATACTGGTTTTCATTTCTGCAACAGGCCCCATACCTGTAAGAATCATGCTCGACATATGAAAACTGTCGAGCCAGCTTAATTGTCCGAGAAAGTGATAACCTGCTGAGCCAAGGCTTAGTGAAAAGAGAATCAGTGTTGCTGAAAATAAAGCATATCGGCCTACCCTTTTCAGAAATTGAGGTAAGGATGCAACTTTTTGTCTTCGATGTTCAAATTTCATTTGCTATTGATTTTTTTTATCAGATCTTCCAGATAATCTGTTTGAATTTCCTGTATCTCAAGTAGTTTTTTGTTCTGATGAACAATCATATGATCAATTTTTTCACTGAGCAGTTTGATCTCCAGCTCTGCTTTTAGATTTATTTTATAGTCATGCTCGCCCCTTTGTCTGTCTTTTTGTTCCTTTCTGTTCTGACTCATCATTATAATAGGTGCCTGGATTGCTGCAAGACAGGAAAGAATTAAGTTTAAAAGTATAAAAGGGAAAGGATCAAATGGTTTTGTGGCTAATACGTAGATATTTACGCTCATCCAGACCAGAATAAATGAAAAAAAGAAGATAATAAAAGTCCAGCTACCGCCAAATGTTGCAATCTTGTCAGCCAGTTTCTGTCCCAGGGTAAGTTTTCCTTCGATTTCATCTTCGATGTTTTCCGAGAGGACAGAATTGTTCTTTATTGCGTCCATAACATCTCTGTCTATAACATCCAACTCTCCTTTTTCTTCTGCTATAAGAGAGGTCAGGTAATGTCTTCTGTAGTGATTTAGTTCATAAAAAGAGATATAACAGTCTTTGGTGAAATCAGGATATTCTGATTTAATAAGATTGAAAATTCCTTCACGGATTTCCTGGGCTTTCACCTCTTCACCTTTAGGTATTTCAGATTTAGTTATGCAGCTTATCTTCATAAGAATGATTATTTAAAATTCCGGGGAATGTCATTCTGAGCTAAAAGTCAATATTTATTTCTGCTTATCAAAATATTTATTTGAATGAGTCAATCAAATTGCAGAGAACCGGGATAGTTAAACAGGTTTTAATATCAGTGCATTACAACAATCTTCTTTGTTCCCACGAAAGAATTATTAACCTTCAGGGTATAAAAATATATACCAACTTTCAGCGGTTCCACATTAAATGAAACAATGTAAAAATCCGGAACCTGATATTCATTAACCAGTGTCAGTACCTCTCTCCCGGATAAATCATAAACTTTTATGCTCACATTTCCCTTTGATGCTATTGAATATGGTATAGTTGTGGCCGATGAACATGGATTAGGGAAATTCTGTTTAAGGTCATGTTGCGAAGCTGTATAATCATAACTTTTTGATATACCTGTCACTTCGATATTTCCTCTGCCCGGGGTACCATGTAAATATGCAGTCCAGTTTTCAGCCAGATCATTGTTCAGTTCAGGTGATTTCAGGATAAGGGAATATCCTTCACCATCAGCGAGCTCAGGCCATGGATTCATGTCATCATAACGCACTGAATCTATCAGGAGATCACCGGCATTATACAACCTTACTACTCCGCCATCGTTATTAAGGTCAAACCCGGTATTGCCAATGCAATTTATGGTCCAGGGGAAAAGGTGATGAAATGAATCGAGATCTTCACAGATTGTCACATAACCATTTGGAGATATTTTAGTTCCAGTTGGGAATCTGAACACGTTTCTGTCGTCAATGTCTTTCAGCTTCCATCCTGAAAGATCTATAGGATCATTTTGCTTATTGTGTATTTCAATCCAGTCACTTGTATTGAAATCCGGAGATGAATGGTAATTAATTTCGTCAATGATCACATAAGGTTCCTGACCGGTAATTCTTTCATATACAGCGGTAATTTTCTGATTGCTCCCTATTGTAAAAGTAATTTCCGAAGCGGAATCTATTTTATTTGTTTCCCCGATGTATTCCCAGCATAAGAACTTGTATCCAGGATTTGATAATGCCCTTGTTTTAATGGGAACACCTTTAAAAAAGTCGCCAGAGAATTCCGGTTCCGGTACTTTTCTGTCGTATATCATTACCGAGCCGGCCCCGGGGAGATTTGTACTTATAGTTAAGGCAGCCATGCCAGATAATCCAAATTTACTTTTTAATTGGGTTATGGCATAGGAAGGTCTGTTGTTAACAAAGGCAATCAGGTAATCTACATTTTGCAGCCACTCATCAAGCGAACTGAAAGTTGGAGAAATAGTCCATGACTCATGAAAATCAGGATCCAGTTTGCCTCCCCATCTTGTAACATGCCGTGGAATTTCCGGTTCAAGTGCTGACTTGAATTTTTGTACAATGATGTTCAGATTAACAGGTTTGAAGGTAGTGCTTAAGTAAAATGCGTAACGTTGCACAAAACAGTTTCTGAAATCGCTATTGGTTAACAGATTTCTAAGCAAAAAAGTGGACCATGGAGGGTTGGGCCATGTACCTCCATTTGTTGCTGTTGCTTTTGCAAGAGCATCCACATTGGTGTAAATGAAGGTCTGATCGAGATCATAGCAAATCCATCTCCATTTCTGATGACCCCAGGTACCTGAATTCCAGAACTTAATGTTATTGCCGGGCCAGTCATTTTCGCCAAGGTAAATATGAAGGATTTCATAATCGATGAATTCATCTATGTCCATCTGGGTTTTGATATACTCGTAGCTTTCAGGGTACGACAAACTATATGTCGAAATATAGTTTAACATGTTCGTGTAATCTGAAGACTTGCCATATGATACAGACCCGTTTCCTTCAAGGATATTGACAGTGCTTTTATCTAGGTTATAGTTAGATTCAAAATAATGTTCACTGATTTTTTCCCGGATATCATGAATTCCCCAGTATTCGCCATCGAAGAAAACAACTGCAGGCCTGTATGCCTGGATATCCACATCCATTTCTCCTATTGAAACGTATTGTGCCAACGCATCACGCATAAAGGTATTTACCTGGTCATCGGCAGAACTTCTCAGCACAAATGATTTAAACTGAAAAATAGATTTGTCAGGGAAAAGCTGGTAATCGAAAGACCCTTTCCCGTACTCTTTTCTTGCATATAATGCCAGCGATTTCTGTGGGAACCGCGTCCTGGAACATCCCCCGTAGATTTTTATCCCGGCTTCCTGGTTAATTCCCAGGCTCCCGTCTTTCTCGTATAATTCTATATTAACAGGTCTTTCCCAGTCCTGATTAAGGTTTCTTAACGTTGCATCACAAGAGCCTCTTATTCCATTCTTCCCTGTGATATAAATACCTTTGTAGTCGTCAAAAAAATTGTCTGAATCGGTTACAATTGAAATTACAGGCAGGTTAATCTCCTCATCGATAAAAAAAGTCCGGGTGATGATTTTGCTTGGCAGCAGACCTGTTTCAAAGGTTTTTGCCCTTAAAGCTGTGGTTTTTGTAATACTTATCGGTCCGGAGTAGAGTAAGGATGAATTATCCGGTTCGCTTCCATTGGTTGTATATCTTATCTGTGAGGAAGGAGAACTATTTGATAATACAATCGATTGAATGCCGGTATAAAAACCACCTTTTTTTGAAAACACAGGATCTGCAGATTTTGAAGCATAAAATGTTGGACTGTTCTTTGCCCCTTTTGTAGGAACAGGGAAAAATACCAGCTGGCTCAGGTTATCATTCACACGTCCAAATGAAACATCCTTTTGTTGTCCGGTAAAACTGAAACTATCAACCACAACTCCCAAAGGAGTATATAAACCAATAAAATCACCATCGCTGTTTAATTCAAAGTCAGCATGGTTCGTAACTTTTGAATTATCCGCCCAGTAAGATATATAACTGTTTGCCGGAAGTATAGTGTTCACAGGGATATGCCATTTTTCAGGATTCGATTTACCACAAATAAAATAGTAGTTTCCAATGTCGATTGAGGAGGGAGTGGAGTTGTAAAGCTCAATCCAGTCGGGGTAATCTGAGGTTATGATGTCAAAATCCGATTTGCTGTTTGACGCCAGTATTTCATTAATATATAATCCCGGAACCTGCGAATCGAGGGAATTGACATAACTTACTAAGACAAACCCAAGTAGTAAAAATCGGTTCATGGATTATTTAATATTACACCATAAAAATAGCGATAATAATATTTTCAGGAGTAAGGTCAGATATTTTGTCAAAGTTATTCAATTCAAAGTTAATATTAACCGCAAACCTGTCATCTTCCGGTGGTCAGGTTCAATTATATCCGATCGAAAGCAGAATTGTCAGATAATCTGCAGAGAGTAGCCAGATCTGATACAGTTCCTTCCTGACTTGTGATGGTAAACAGAATTAGTGTGGTTCAAATTTTAAATTAGCTGTATATGAATGGTTTAAAATTCATAAATTTGATTTATACCGCACTAACGTCTATTTCTGCCATATGACTTTAGCCTTGCCCGTCACTTAAACAATAACTACCCTTAAAACACATCTCTCAACATCAGAAAGGACGATCTCATGAGGCTCTGAAAAAAGCCACGAAGTGGCTTAATATGAATAACCCCTGGCGCAGCCAGGGGTACGGCTAACCCCTGATTTCAAGCCCCGAAAGGGGCTTAATGTAATTGGAATTAATAGAGTAAATGAGTAATTTAGTCATCTCTCGCTGCATTATTAATTTAAATTCTGCTATATGTCAAGTTATCGTCAACATCTGTATCACATTGTTTTCAGGACCAAGGACAGCCTGCCAACAATCAGAGAGAATAATTCTCATGAACTCTATTCTTATATTACAGGGATAACCAAGCAAAAAAATAGTCACCTGTATCGTATAAACGGAGTTGAAAATCACCTTCTTATTCTTACTGATATGAATCCATCTATTGCTCCCATAGATTTTGTGTAGGACATCAAGGTATCTTCCTCGATTTGGATGAAAAGAAGCAAATTATTTCCTGCATTTAATGGATGGGCAGTTGGTTATGGCTCTTTTACCTGTTCATATATGGATATATACAGGCTAATTGAATACATAAAGAATCAACATGAGCATCATCAAAGAATTTCATTTGAGGAAGAGTATAGAAAGCTTCTCCTGGACTACGGTATAACACCAGATGAAAAGTTTTTTCCATAATTAATATATTCAGCTCCCCGCAGAGCGGGGCAGGCTATTCAGAGCTGGAAAGCGTGGTGGTTATCTACCCATGGCGCAGCCATGGGTTATTCATATTTAGCTCTTTCAGAGCTTGTTATACCCAAGAATCGTTTCACATTCACAAATTCTCTTATCCCCTAAAATGATAGCTCCCTGTCATCTTCTCGTGGTTAGGTTCAATGGAGTACTAATTGGTATTCCCGCCGGCAATAAGGAAAATTAGTGCTCAATTTATAGGCTAAAGCAGGAACAAGTTTGCTTTCGTTTGATTTGAGTCTATCTGATTCTGGTTGGACATGTGATCATTTACTGAATAATTTGGTTTCTCTGCGGGTAACTTGAAATAAAAAGTTGAGCCGGAACCCTCTGCACTTTCTACCCAGACTTCACCTCCATTTTTATCAACGAAAGCTTTCACTAAAAGCAATCCTATACCTGCTCCTTTATTTTCCTTCCTGGCACTTGAGAGTGTGAATAATTGGGGATTGAAAAGCTTCTCCTTTAATTCTTTAGACATTCCTGCTCCGGTATCCTCTATTTCAGTAATAACAGTATCCTCTTTTCTTTTTGCATTTACTGTAATTCTTCCTCCTTCAGGAGTATGTTTTATTGCATTCGAAACTATATTCTGAATGATGGAAAGTAACATTTTACCATCGGCAAAAACAATTATATCTTTTTGAATTTCGTTATGAAGTTCAATTTTATTGGCAACTGCATTTTCATTTAAAGTATTAAAAACTTTATTTACATACTCGGAAAGTTCAATGTTTACCGGAGAAAATATATCCGCTGCGTACTTTATTCTTGCCCATTCCACGAGGTAGTCCAGAAGATTTAACTCATCGATCGATGAATTATAGATAAGATCAAGCATTTCTTTTACTTCTCCATATTCCAGGGTTTCAAAACTATCCTTCAATAGTTCCAGGGTTTGGATAATCCCGGCCAGCGGACTTCTTAAATCGTGTGACAGTGTTGCAATTATTCTCTCTTTATGGCGGTTTAGTCCTGTCAGGTCTTTCACATCTGTATTGGCAATACTCAACTCAACCTCCCGTTTTTCTGTCTCATCGATTTGAATGGCAAGTTCTTTATTTGCACTCAGGAGTTCCATATTTTTCTGTTTTACCTGATTTGTTCTGAGCTTTATTTTCTCCTTGTTTTCATTCAGAACAGTAAGATCTGTGAGAATAATACTCAAAACAAAAGAATTATCCAATGATAAAGTATTAACAGTTATCAGTACAGGAATCTCCTTACTATCGCTCGCATAAACAAGACCCTCTTCCTTTAATACATTCAAACTTTCCTGCCTGAGCAAGATTTCGATCTGTTTTTTTGAGGCATCATCAATAAAGTTTTCGAATTTTGTTCCAATCACTTTTTGCAACGGGAGCTTAACCATTTCTGCAAAAGAGGTATTGCAGTACAGGATAATTCCTGAATCATTTACAGTTACAGCACCTTCATGCATCTTTTCAATTAAAATCCGGTATGATTTATCGGATGTTTTTTCAGCGTAGACTTTAAGATCTTTTTTATCAGGAATAACAAAAGCATCTACATTTCCGCTAGTAATTGCATCAATATATATCTTTGCAGTTCTCAATTGTTGACGGAGCACTGCATTTTCCTTGTCCAGCTTTTCTCTCTCCTCCAAAAGTTTCTTATTATTTTTTACCATCAGATTATCGATCTAAGTTATTAAACAAGGTCAAGTCCTTTGAGAACCTTTTCAAAATTTGACAAATCCCCAATCATTCTTCCTTCAGGTAATGGAAATTTTTTTATCAGCACGGGGACTGCAATTATTTCTTCTGCTATAGCCAAAGATGGTTGCTGGTAAATATCAATTATCTCTAATTCATATCTGCCTTTTAAATATAGATTGCAAATAATATTGATGTTTTTTACTGCACGTGCAGAGTTAGGTAAAATACCCGTAACAAATAACCTGAGCACATACTTTCCCTCTTCCGAAGCTTCGGTTTCTATTTTAATTTTTGACTCTTTTAGTATTTTGTTTGACATTATAACAACTTGTTTTTCAAAATTTAAGGTCTAATCAGAATATAGAACAATCATTTTAACGGGCAGTTTCATTTAACCCAATTGATTCTTTTGATGTTGATATATTCTGGTGTTCCCTGACCTTCCTTTTATTCTTGGATATGGAGTCTGTTTCATGTATAATTATCGGCATTAAAGTAATTCCTTTACTTGAAATGTTAAATCTTCTCACCTCGTTTGAATGAACCATACCTCTGGATTTCATAACACATAAGCTACGCGTACGTTCAGTATCAACCTCTATATCCTGAACCATCATCCAGGTATCAACCATTGATGAAATCCCTTCATCGCTAGGATTTCGTTCAATAGATCCAACTGTTATCGCTGCGGTAAACATGACAGTTATGTCCTTTGTTTTCAGAAAATCCACAAACCTTGTGAGCATTGACCTTATATCGCTATTCGGGCCTTCTGTCATTAAATTAGTAATAGGATCGAGAATTACAATTGAAGGTTTAATCTCATTTATTTTTTTCTTTATAGCAAGAAAATGCAATTCAAGATTTTGTAAAGTAGGTCTTGCATAATAAAAAGTTAATATTCCGGATTTAACCAGCGGATCCAGGTTAAATCCTATTGATCTCATATTCCTTATCACCTGGTTTGGAGCCTCTTCAAATGCACAAAAAAGACAGGTTTTCTTATCCTTGCAGACATTATAGGCAAATGAAGATGCCAGGCTTGTTTTCCCGGTACCGGCTGTTCCTGATACCAGAACACTGCTTCCGACATAAAAGCCTTTTTTCCCAAGCATATCATCTAAGTCTTTAATGCCCGAAGAAATTCTATTTGAACTTGATTTTTGCTGGACTGCTTCACTTATAACCGGAAAAACAGAAATTCCTTTTTCCTCAATCCTAAAAGGATATTCATTGTTCCCATGAACAGAACCCCGGTATTTAACAATTCTTAATCGCCTGTTAGCTATTTGATTCGTTATACGGTTATCCAATGCTATTACGCAATCAGCTACATATTCCTGTAATCCATGGCGTGTAAGAAAGGAATCTCCGATTTCAGAGGTAATTATTGAGGTCACTTTCTTTTCTTTTAACCATGTCAATAATCTTTTAAATTCTGAACGGAGTATTCTGGAATCCAGACTATAAAAAAGTGTATCGAGTGAATCAAGTGCCACCCGCTTTGCATTAACCTTATTGATCGCCTGTTCAAGCCTCACAAATAAGCCTTCAAGATCATATCTGCCGGTTTCCGTGATCTCCAGCGGATCGATCTGCATATGCTCAAGGTATAGTTTTTTATTTGCCAGATGTGTATCGAGGTCGTATTGTAATGATCTTAAATTCAATTTCAGTTCATCCGTTTTTTCTTCGAATGTCATGAATACAGCAGGTTCATTGAACAACACGATTCCATTTACCAGGAATTCCATTGCCATAATTGTTTTTCCGCATCCTGTGTTCCCCAATAGCAGGGTAGACCTGTTCTTTGGTATACCTCCTGAAGTAATATCATCCAATCCCTGAATGCCGGTAAGAGATTTCGGGAATATAAAATCTTTCGTTTTCGATTTACTTAATTTTAAATGCTTCATAACATTAAAGAATTATTGAATTTTTCCCCTCCAGTTTTATTAAAATTGAATCAAATCTTAATACTTAGAACTTAGACAATGCAAAACTAACTCAACAAGAAGGAGTTACTTTACATAATTCTTAGGAAAAATTACATAATTCACAGTTTTGGACAGTTATTTCTATCAGGTGAATAATGCGAACGATTGGCCGCAGTAAAGAGTCATTTTTATATTTGATTCTATGACTCTTATAATCATGACTTATGAGAAAGAAATATTGCTTTTTGATTGATAGAAATTGTATTTATGAGCATCCTATGGCAAATTATTACCATCAGTTTTTATTTATTTTCTGCAGATTAAATATTTAAGTTTTACAGGTTCCTGGTTCTCCATAAATTTAACAGGCTCTTCTATGGCCTTACATTCTTCCAGCCCGAAAGCTGAGAACTCTTTTAAAACAGATTCATGATCATAAAAGAAAACTTTTAATCCTTTTGAAATTTCATATCTGTTTTTGCTAAGATATCTTCCATTCCCATACATACTCGTCTGTGTTGAAGTAATAACGAAAATCATTAATCCGCCCGGATTAAGTTGATTATAGCACGAGTTTAAAAAGACCTTACGTTCAGTTTTATTTAACAGATGGATCAAGGCATAGCAAAAAATTCCGTCATATTGTTCATTATCGAATGGCATTGAAGTCACTGAACCGTGATGGATCTTACAATTCAATCCGTTTGCTATTGCTAAATCTATAGCAGATCGGGAAATCTCTATTCCTGTAATTTTAAATCCGTTATTGAAGAATAGTTTAGCATTCCGGCCGTATCCAAACCCTGGAATAAGTATTTTCCTGATCATGTTGGATTTAAAAAGTTCCAGAGTGCTAATAGCAGAATCTGATGGTTCATATTCCCACATTGCCCCTTCATTTTTAAACTTTGATTCCCAGTATTCTGTTTTTGGTTTCAATGCTGATAAAGAAGTATTTATTTTAAATGTCAGTAATTACGTTTTTGTTATAGTCAGTGTTCTTTCAAAAAGCTGTATGTTTCAGGCATTGAAAGTCTTAATTGATATGCAGTTTTCATCATTTCCTGCTGATCATCATAACTAAGCCTATATATATCCTGAATTGCCTGTCTTGCTTTTTCAATTAATTCGTTAGTGGAAGGAACAGGAATCTTGCCATCAGGCGTGCCAAAATGCCAGAATTGACTATTAGCACCGGTGATACTGTAGTAGATATCTCTGCATTTCTTATTAAACTGTTCCGCTATAAACTCCAGGGATACCGGAACATGACCAACGATAGTTCGCATTGTATCGGCTGCTCTTTGTTTTAAGCCATCATTGGGATCTGTGAGAAATACTTTTAATCGTTCCACGAACCTGGGGTCTCCAATTTTTCTTACGACATCAATCCATTTAAAGCTATCATAAGCAACCTCCATTTTTAATACATGCTCTGTTACCTTCTCACCTCCAATTTCGCCTAAAGCAATAATTGCGGCTGTTTGGATGCCTTTATCATCGGATTCCAATAAAGGAACAAGAACATCTATTGCCTGGGAAGCCTTTAAAAGACCTAGAGATTGAACACATTCTTCCAACTCGTATCTGCTATTGTTTTTATCGAATTCACCGGGTTTATAATACCCGCCTGTTATATCCTGATACAAGGTTTTTGAATAGGCAATCAATGAGTCAATGGCACTTTCATCTCCCGTTTTCCCGAGACATTCGGTTGCAAAACGCCTGGTCCATGATGATGGACTTTCCAGAGCATTTATGAGAACTGGCGTTAATGAGGGATCTTTTATAAGTTCAATCAGATACCTGCTTTCTCTTTGTTTCTCAATATTATCACTTCTGAATATTTTAATAAGCTCTTCGTTCAGGTATACTTTAAGACGGGGCAGAAATGGTGTTGCAAGTTTAAAAATCGGTCTGGCACCTTTCCGGTAAGAAAAACCAAACTCCAAAAACCTGGAACATGTATTTCTACTAAGATTTTCATCATTAAGTTTGTATGTCAGATACAGTATTGCCGTAATTGCCCGCTCGGCCAATGCTGAATTGGAGAAGTTCCCGGTTCCTGCAATCTGCCATAGTATTGGCAGGGCTTTGGGTTCAAGAAGTTCCTCCACACCCCATATGGCTTTTTTTTGTACAGAAAAGTCACGATGGTACAACAACTTTAAAATACGTTCGGTTTTCTTTTTTGCAACTAACTTTTCAATACTGGGTGGCCCGAATAGATTCATGATTTAAGGATGATTTTTAAGTTATTACTAATATTTTGCCATTAATTCTGCCTGTAAATTGCAAAGGTCAATTGATCTTTAAATTACTTCCCGACTTATTCTCCATCATTCCTGGCCTTTTAGAACAGGAAGTTTATGAATTACCAGTATATCAATGGGATCAATCTCTTTGTCCGTTTTTAACATTCATGTGTCAATTATCCGGGAGGATTTTTTTTCGTACTTTTCAACGATCTGCCTGGCTTTTTCATAATCCTTATTAGAAACGACAATTGTCACTGAACCCCAGGATCCCGGTGAAATATACCATGGCGCAATTGTTCCGGTGAATTCATCTTTTAAAAACGATTCGATTTCATCATTCTCGAGAAGGTTTTTAACCATTCCGGCTTCAGATATATTCCCGGTGAAGATATTTACGGGTACAATTTCATCTTTTGATTTCATAATATTTACTATTTGAAATAGTATGGTTTAACTCATATAAAAATAATTAAAATTTTTCGTCTTCGGCTTCTCAACCACTATATACTGCTTTTCCTTAATCGGTTACTGTTAAATAAATACTTGGGCTCCCGCTTTCATGTCTGACCCATTTTGCTTCAGTACCCCATTTTGTATATATAGATTCCCGGTTTAGCTTTATATTAAAAGTAACAGCAGGCATAAGTCGTTCTTTACCATCTGCTTTAAGGAGTATGGAATTACTTATTCCAATGACTTTTATCCATTCAAGCGACAATGCAATTTCTCCCTTGAATACTAAGTTATATTTACTCAAATCAATCTCTGACCAGCCTGAGTTTTTAGTAAGGGGAATTAAAATGTTATTATTAAGCAATTCATTTAAAGGCATGTTATCAGCAATATCACGTATATGAAGCCGGAACAGGCTGCTGTCAAATGATTGGTGATTTACACGAATATGCAAACTTTTAATTTTCACCGGGGTATCGCCCAATTCTATTCTGGTACCCACTTCCCAGCCCTTGCCAAACTGATCTCCGCCCCATCCACATATTCCACCCCGGAGAGAATAGCCAGTTGTACCAATTTTTTTCGACTTCCCTGAAGGTTTAACAATAACCTCGGGTAATTTAACACTCTCACTTTCAAGTTGTATAAGGACTTTCGTATTTAAAAGATCTTCAATCGTGTAAGTACGGGATTTGTAGCCAATCATCGAAAATCTTACGAGAGATTTTATTGACAGCCCTTTGACTTCCAGATTGAAGCAGCCTTCTTCATTTGTTATTGTACCAAAAGAGGTTTCGATAACCCCAATACTTGCATAGATTAATGGCTCGTTGTTTGAAGCACATACTTTTCCTGAAATTGCCTGGCAATTAACCTGAAAAGTTTGAAATATGAATAAAACAAAAAATGGAAGTGTCTTCATTGTAATCTTCTTGTCGGGAAGCGTATCGCCAATAATAAAAGCATCCGGAGAAATAAGCTTAAACAGACATTCTTACTATTCTTTTATGTGACTTCCACAATTGCAATACATATTAAAATTATGCAATATTTTTTAATTGGGAAAGACTTTGACAATAAAAACAGAATGGGTATCAGACAAATTAAGGGTTGTATGAAAACCGTTTAATCACCGGTCCATACTCATTTGTCAGGGAAATTTTTACATTGATCAAAATCACTGAAAATAATGGTAGCGTAATTAAATCCGCATCAGTTAACATTATATCTTAGCCGGCATTGGGGATTATTCTTATACTTAAAAAAACGGAATAATTATGCGGTACTTTTTAATTCTTAAGTACCGGCTTGATTTTAATTATTGCAGACCTTTTCTGGTAATAATTTATAAACATTGTAATATCAGTATAATTAAATGTACATGCCGGAGGGGAAAATATTACCAACAAAATATACTCCTGAAGTAAGCTTTAGTACCGGAGGAATTATTGAAATCAGAGGCCGTTCAATGATTGGAAAAATCACTGATTTTTCCAATCAGGTGGAGGAGCTGACCGATAGATATATTAGTAATCCTGCTGATCTTACCTCTGTTGATTTTTATCTCGAATATCTTGACGCAATTAATTTAAAAATTTATTTTTCTCTGGTTAAGAAGATTGAATCTCTTAAATCGAAAAATAAAAATTACATAATAAACTGGTATTATGAAGAAGGTGATGAAGACATTCTTGAGAAGGGTGAATATCTTTCATCGGTCCTTGCTATCCCTTTCAACTTTATTGAGATCTATGAATCCATAATGCCATAGCGGTAAATTATCATCGAAAGTTTCCAGCGGATTTCAGAATTAATCTCATATTTCAGCGCGACGACTTCCGCATCTAATTATCAGCCCAGGCTAAGTAAACAGGATTTAATAATATGTCATTTTGAACATCGATTGATAGTTAAATTACTATCTTTCTGTGCAAAATCAACATCTGACATGAAAATATTTTCTATTCTTTTATTCATCATCATCCTTAATATAAGTGCCTTCAGCCAGAATAACAGGATGATAGATCAGATCAGGAACCAAAAAAAGGGGACTTCCGTATGGTGGGCAGGCCAGGATAGCTGGATAATTAAATCAGGCGATCTGGTTATTGCTACCGATTTATTTCTTGAGAACAGTCAGCGTATTGCCCCGGCACCGGTAAGTCCTGAAGAAATTGCCGGTATTCTTGATATATCGTTTGTTACACATGCACATGGTGATCATTTTGAGGAATACACCACACGAATACTTGTGGAAAAATCATCCTGCCTGTTTGTGATGCCTGAAAGCTGCCTGGAGGTGGCCCGAAAACTTAAGATTCCTGATGACAGGATTGTGATTGCCAGGCCCAGAGAACCTTTCGAAATAAGAGGAATCAGGGTGGAACCGATCAGAGCGATTCATGGCAATTCCAATTTTGCTATTTACTATGAAGCAAACCTGAAGGATTGCGGATATTTACTTACAATTAACGGAAAAACCTTTCTTCAGCCCGGAGATACCTACCTCCTTGAAGATCATCTTTTTCTGAAAAAGGTTAATATTCTGTTTTTTTCCCCTACGGAACACAATATGTATATCGATCCTTCTGTCATACTGATTAATACCCTGAACCCTGATTATATTTTCCCGCAACATTTTGGCACTGTTGCTGTGAATGAAAACAACCGTTTCTGGGCAAAGGGTTATCCCGACGAAGTTAAGCTGAGGCTGTCCCCGTCACTTAAGGAGCGGTATCATATCCTTACTCCCGGTGATAAAATGTCAATCATTTGGGACAAGTAAACCAGCATAAGAAGGGGAGGACAGACACCTGATCGTTCTTTAAAAATCGTTCCTGACAGCCAGATTTATTTTGATTCAGATTCAGTAACTTCAATAAACAGGTTATTAAAAGCACTATTTAACTTACCGCAAATCTGATTCCTGTTAGAGAACATTACAGTTATGTTATCCTGATGGTAGTTCGCTTCTGCTCCTCCCGGCATAGTTCCTTCAACAGAAACACAACTGTTTTTATTTTTTGTATCCGCCGGTTTACAATACCAGCTAAATGTATTTGACATTCTGGTGCAAAAATCTTTTTGACCCGAAATCTCCAGGTCAGCGATTTTAACTTTAAAGACAGTTTTAAAACTCCCCTGAGATTCCATTATAACAACCAGCTCATTATTTGAACTGATATCTACAGAATAATATATGGATATTTCAAGAAAATTGTCAACATATGGATTTGCTTTCAGAAGGGTATTAATACTATCCACTGTTTCCCTTACAGTTAAATTCTGTGCTTTCAGAACAGATTGATCTAATGAAAGAATAAAAATAAAAACCAGGAACATAAATCTTTTCATAAAACAAGTTATGTTGGTTATGACGTCAGATCAAAAATAGAACATTTCTGAACGAATTCCTGAGAAACCTATAATTTAGCTATATCTGTAAGAAATTTTTCTGTTTCTCGTTCAACTCCCTGCCAGTCTTTTGACCTGATATATGATGCAATCACATGTGCACCGGTCTCCGGAAATGCCATCTTTTGTTTAAATCCGGAAGGAGTTCCCAGCTCATCGAACATTTTTATCATTGCGGGAACTGATGCGGTTTTATCCTGTTCATCTTCGTTTTTAAAGTAATAGGCCATGAAAACAGGGCATTTAATTTTGGAGAAAACTTCGGGCTTCATTGTATTTGAGCATAGATTCACCAGAGCCATTACTCCTTCAATACGATAATGAAGGTCCCAGTAATTTGAATGCACTTCACTCGCTGGTTCATCTTTTATCATTGGTCCGCCTCTGACCATTCTGGCGATCTGTAATCCCCAATGCTTATTCAGAATGGCAGCAGTTTTATCATATAGCTTAACGCATGGTGAATACAGTACAATTGATTTGATTTCGGGATGTCTGGAAGCCAGAAACAGCGCCAGTGCTCCACCCGCAGATGTTCCAATGACCACAACTTCATCTCCCAGTTTTTTGCTGATTTCCAGTGCCTGTTCTGCAGAAGCTTCCCAATTGTCGGCGGTGAGGTTGATCAGAGTGCTGTCTCCCCTTTCGATACCATGTTCAGCTAACCTGGCCAGGTAAAGATTGGCATTATATTTTTTTGCTAAATTTTTGTGTACAGGATCCCCTTCTGCCTGACTTGCCGAAAAGCCATGCAGATAAAGAAAAGCATATTTTGTCTTTTCTTTTTTTGATGAATCAGCCCAGACAATGCGTGCCTCATTATCAGGTTTTATGTTGGAGACAGCTTTTTCACCACTGTTTATCTGGGTTTCAAGTCCGGTTAGTGATTCAGGAAGAACTGTTACCGGGATAGTAAATACCGGTTTAGATGGTTTCGGGCCAATGAAGTACCCTATGAAAAGCACCGCAATAATTCCTGCCAGCCATTTTACCAACTTTTTCATAATCCTATTTTAAATATAGGTAAAAATAGGAAGGTAAGAATTATAATACAAATATTAATTCATTGAATGATAAAGTTCCATATCAGAAAGATACAGGGATTGGCATAAAAGGCTTTTCTTCAATTATTAATGTTTTTTAACCTGTTTTTGGCTCGCTTTCAAAAAATTGAGTCGTTTACTTATTGATTCAGAATAATCTGACCTGAAATTCCGGGACGAATTTTTCAGCTTATCAAGAAACATCTGGTAGTAATTGATTGCTTTAGTTGTGTCATGAAGCTTTTCATCGTAAATATTTGCTATTATCATGAAAATATTCACATCAGATTCTATTTTCTCAGCGTTGAGATAAGCTGATATTGCCTCCTGATACAAACTGTCAGCTTTGAGTACCTCCGCAAGAGTCACATAAGTAAATCCCATCTGGACCATATATGGGGAAAGTATCTTTGTTGCCCGATTATAATAATAAGCACTTTTCTTAAGATCGTTCAATACTTTATAATTCTTTCCAAGATAACTGGTTGTTTCATAATCTAAAGAATCTTTGCGATATGCTTTTAACAGGTAAGTTATGGCTTCTTTTGGCTGCAGATTATTACTGTATCCGATACCTGCTCTTTTCAGGTATAGTGTAGTTGAGTCGCCCGAACTTAAGATTTTGAGATAGTCATTTAAAGCTCTTTTATTATAATCGATTAAGTAATAAATACTGGCTCGTCTGACATAAAGATCCAAATCTGTAGGATCTGTTTTTATCCCTTTTGTAAGCAACTGAATGGCGGTATCTATTCTTTGGGTAGAAGAATATAGAAATGCTAAATTCTTCATTGCACTCACATTTTTATTATTAATTGCTAATGATCTGTTATACAGATCTATTGCATAATTATAATCTCCCATTCTCAACCAAGCAAATCCAAGCTTATCAAGAATAATATAATTGGACGAATCTTTCATATAAAACCTGTTATAGATTTTTATAGCTTCCTCATACCTGGCCTCCTGCATATAAATGCTTGACAGATAATAAGCATAAACCCAATTGAGAGAGTCAATACTACAAAGTTTTAAGAGAAAGGTTTTAGCCTGAATTATTTTTCCCTTGTTATAGTAGCCTTTGGCCAACATAAAATTAAAACTGTTATTTTCCGGGGATAAAGTTGCGGCCTTTTTAAAACAATCAAATGATTTGTCATCTGATAAAAGGTTCTGGTATGCCAACCCCATCTTATAATAGATCTCTGAATTCAGACTGTCAGTAGCAATAATCTGCATACAGGTGTCGATAGCTTTATTATAATAACCTCTGATTAGCAGGTAATCGATTTTAGAATAGTCATCCTTGTTTTGTGCAAAGAGAGATGAATAAAAAATGCCGAGTGCAAAAAACAGGATTAAACAATTTTTCATTATGTATATATTCTTCAGAATGAAATAATCCTTATTAAAAGGGTAATTTTTATGAGAGAATTACAAGAGATAAATATATAACGAATAAATTAGTTATACAAGTATCTGATTAAGTATTTCTTTCTTGATTTTTCACCACACTACATTTGTAATATGTGATTAAATACCTTTAAGAACTGAACGTCCTGATAAGGCAGATCTGCAGAAAAGACCCTTAAACCACAATCTCCTTCATCTGAAGATGTCAAGCCCTCAATTGCACATATTTTCCAGCGCAGTCAGGGAAGAAAAGCAGAAATAAACTCAATAACTAAGTATTTGTCCGTCAGATTCGAGCCTGGTTTTAATTTCATCATACGTCAGATCATAAATACTTTTCCTTTTTTCGATTGCCATAGATGCAACAGTACCTGCACTCTGACCAAGGATCATAAATACCGGCTCCATCCTGATGGACCCAAAAGCAATATGTGAACTTGAGACACAGACCGGAACCAGCAGATTCAGGCATTCCTCCTGTTTTGGCATTATTGCGCCAAGGTCAATCTGATATGGGTGGCTGGTTGGTAATTCGATATCCCCTTCGTTCTCAACGAAACCATCTGGTTTAATATAGCGTTGGGTGTTATGCGAATCAAGATTATAGGATCCCATTCCAACCGGATGAGGAACCTTTCTTTTTCCGAGAACCTCATTTTCAGACATAAGATATTCTCCCTTCATCCTTCGGGCCTCTCTTACATAAATATTATATGGCCAGTTCCCGTTATCAGTAAATTCATCTTTTGAATATCCCCATTTGTTCATCTCATCCCTGACATCAGCCGGAACACGTGGATCATTCGCAATAAAATAGAGCAGCCCTTTCTGATAGGTTATATGCTCTTTAATAATCTCTCTTCTTCTTTCATACCCGGCTTCCGGATAATCATAGTTCATTCCTATATTATCAAAGCTGAAAGGACCATGGTTATTAACATCGGTTTTAGAATTTGGAATTGCATCGAATTTATTGAAAGTACCTCTCCATCCGGCATTATAAATCCTGATAAGGAGTTCATATTGGGTTGAATCATATCCGTCAGGACGATTAAATGATACCCTGTTTGTAGGGTTATCAGTTAAACAGGTCCTGTAACAATAGGCCTGTATCCTCTGATCTGCAGTTCCTCTTGCACCAGGTTCATCAGATGATATCCTGGGTAAAAGGCCACTTGAGGGATCGCCAGGAATAATGTAAGGACTGATATTCAACTTGCCAAAGTCGTGATGCTTATATTCAATGTCTCCTGTTTGTACTCCATTCCACTCTTCGTTATAAACACTGTTTGCTTCCCTGCCGGTGCTGTAACTTACCCCGGCTGCAGCCATAAGATCACCTTCATAGGTTGCATCAATGAATATTTTCCCGGTGTATGTTTTTCCGCTAAGTGTTTTAATTGAAACAATTTCCCCGTTTTTCTTAATCACACCTGCTTTCCGGTCGAGCCATTCATCTCTGTAAACTTTTATATTATGTTGTTTAATCATCAGCTCAAAAGCTTCTTCAGCAACGTGTGGTTCAAAAATCCACATGGTGCGTAATTCCCCGTCAATTGCAGGATTCCCTTGCCCTTTATTCCCGTATTCAGATTGTTTCTGCCACTTCCAGGACTCCGGTTTCATATAGTGCTGGTACAAAATCTGATAGAATTCTCTTGCGAGTCCGCCTATGACTGCTTTATTTCCGGTATCAGTATAACCCAATCCAGATGAGGTGAGCCCTCCCAAATGAGTGTCAGGAGAAACAATAATTACCGTTTTGCCCATCCTGACGACCTGAACCGCTGTAGTTACTGCCGATGATGTACCTCCGTACACTACCACATCAGCTTTATAAGTATCAGGTTTTTTCTCAGATCTGCAGCCTGCAAAATTTACGAATAACAGAAGAAGAAGATAATAAACTGATTTCATTTTACTTAAAGATTATTAATTTGACATTCTTTATATTTCAAGGGATTGCATAAAATTCATAATAATAAATCAATAGTATCCTACTAAAAGTAATTGATATAATATCATTTAAAACCGGTAATCCTGAGTATTTTCATTTCATGTGGCTTAAAGTTTACATTTTCATCTGTACCTGTACTCACAACTTCTGCCGTATATGGATTTAGAAAACAACGGTTTCCGCTTACGGGAATTTTTAGTTTCGCTGTTACACTGCCTGATTCCTCATTGAAAAGCATGTAATAGTGATCGCCCCCTTTTATTATATGTCTGCAGCGTATATTCTCTGAAGCAGGTGAAAGGATAAGATCTGGTTTTGTTATTTTTTCAATACCAGAAATAAGATTATCAGCAGCTTTATATACCCGGCTTCCGGGGAACATTGCAATATATTCAGAGTCATAACGGATTATAAGCCGGCCACATTTTGCAAGTCTCTTTAATGAAGGGATGGCTTCAGGTGGCATATACGACAAGCTGTCGAGTATTAAAGCTCCATAGGTCATACCTGCAATATGAATTCCTGTTGAATCAGTTTTTGCATCTTGCCAGAGATTGCGGATCTCGAGATAATTAAAATCATGTTGATGCTGATAACAAATCCTGGCAGCTTCAAATGGTAACCATTCTGCTTCTCCCAGGATAGCCAGGTTGCATACCTGCCGCGAATCAGTATTCAGCCAGCTTAGTCTACTGCAGGCGTCGGCATATGTTTTATAACTATCCCACCATGAAGCATTTGGACCCACATCGGGTGGCCGTTCATCAAACCTGGGACCACGAACAGAATAGTAAAAAGCATGAGGAAACAGAAGATTCTGCCCGCGAATAAAGCACCAGTTGGCAAGCCATTCCATTTCATCGCGTGTAAGATTATGACCATAAGCGCCGTATAATTCATTTGAGTTGCGACGCAGTCCAAGGTGGATCATTGAACCTGAAGCGCACTTTGCCATTGTTGAATGTTGACCCTCAAGAGCTTTTGGACCTGGTTCAACATAACGCCAGACAAGATCCTGTCCTGGTACCTGAAAATATCTTTCTGCTCCGATATCCATCGAGCCTGCAGGATGACCCATAAGAGAGATGCCATGATCTTTACACCATTCTCCAAGCCGTTTATAATAGTTTTCCTGGAGACATATATTTATTGCACGGTAATATTCATCATGATGTTTCTTTGAATCCCGATTATCGCTGTACCACAGGTCTGAAAGATATGGTGTGATATCATATCCGAGAATTGATTTTATCTGCAGGAGCAGAGACCCATTTCCCGGGACAATACCTTCGTAACTGTTGCGTCCGAGTGGTGATGGCTCATCAGTGAATATTCCCGGGATGGTTGTTCCGAAATACTTCCCGAATTCTTTTGCATAACGTTCATAGACAAGGTCTATAAAACTGGTAACTGCTTCCGGATTCAAAATATCTCCTGCCGGAGGAGATTCTTCTGTTAACTGACCCTTCCCTTCTCCTATATAATGAAGTCCACGGATCACCCCTCCTGATGGCAGATCAACGATCGCAACACGCTCTCCTCCTGACCGGATGATAGTTGTTATTAAATTACTGTTGACAGGCAACTGAAGATTTTCGCCTGGTTTCAGGTCGATTTTTGAAAGACCACGGGCTGCATGTTTTGGATTACGGGCTACCACCTGTCCCCCTGAAGAGCCTGAAGGGTACATTCCTTCATCATAAAGAATTACATACATTTTTCTTCGCGAAGCTTCACTGATAGCCACTTCCATTGCATGAATCATTTCCGCCGACAACCATTTCACATTACCAGGTAATCCTATTCGCGGATGAATTACAAATCCATACACCCCATGTGCTTCAAAATCAGCTATCTGCCTTACAATTTCTTCATCTCTTAATGTATCATTCCAGAACCAGAATGGCATTACGGAAAATTCACGGGGAGGGTTCCTGAATTCATCCGGAACATCCTGTGCTGCAGCTTTTCCATGAAATGAAAAATAAATAAGCAGGAAAATAAATGCTGGTCTGATAATAATCTTCATTTTAAAATAACAGATTTCAGGCAATCAGATAGTAACGTGATTTTAATTAGTATCCAAGATAAAGATATTTATTCTTAGGGAATTATTACAAGCAAGTCAGGAGTCATGTTCTTGTTTCCCGCAGATTGCGCTGATTCACGCAGATTATATTTTAGAAGAGGGCTTCGATCTGCGCTAATCAGCGTAATCTGCGGGAAAATATTAATTGTTAATGGCAGGGAAAATTTACTTTTTGGGGAACCAGGGCAGGAATGCACTTGTTTTTTCTACATATTCCCTGTATTGTGGTTTCTGCTCTTTGAGACTTTTTTCAAGGAGAGCGACACCGGAAACCCTGATGATTAATGCAGTCATAAGGACAGATCCCAGAACCGGTATATAGCTCCCTGCCGCAATGCATATCAATCCGTATCCCCACCAGACAGATGAGTCTCCGAAATAATTAGGGTGCCGGGTGTAGCGCCAGAACCCTTTATCCATCACTTTGCCCTTATTTGCAGGATCTGCTTTGAAACTGACAAGCTGAAGATCGCCTCCTGTTTCAAAAATGAAGCCAATTAACCAGAAAGCTATGCCTGCGAGATCAAGAATTCCTAAAGGATCAGTCTGTCCATAAAATTGTGCTCCCAGCAGAGGGGCTGAAATAAGCCACATGAGAATCCCCTGGAGAACAAAAGTCTGGAAAAAGCTTATCCACCAATACCTGTTCTCTCCATATTTTTCCCGGAACTGTCTGTACCGGAAATCTTCTCCTTTTCCAATGTTACGCCATGCAAGGTACACGGATAGCCGAAGGCCCCAGATAGCAACCAAAACTGTAATAATGATCTTTCTTGGTGAAGAGCCATCAGTATTCAGAAAATAGAATAGGGCTGTGAGTACAAATCCAAAACCCCAGAACAGGTCAACGATACTTACATTCTTAATTATTACACTGACAACCCATAATATGGTCATAAGGCTCAAAATGACCAGTAAGGCCTGCAGGTATATATGGATGAAACTCATTTAAAGATGTTAGTCTAAAAGAAAGGCAACCGAAGCAGCTCCTATACCTGCATTGGCCCCGATAACAGGGGAGATATTAACAATTGAGGCAGCGGCTTTCCCGGTAAGGATCTCCATTTTTTCCGAATACCATTTTGCAGCGTCTGTATTGTTTGCATGGAGAACAATATAATTCCAAATTGTTTTTTCCTGTGCTATTTTCCTGATGTGCCCCATCACTTTTTCCATGTTTGCTTTCTGGTTGAAAGCCTTATCGAAAACAATAGCTTTTCCGGAATCGTCGATTGATACTATCGGATTGATATTAAGTATCCGTGCAAGCAGACCTTTTGCTGCTGAAAGCCGTCCTCCCCGGATCAGATATTTTATGTCCTTTACGCTCACAAATATCTTTAATTTCTTAACCCAGTTTCGTGACATCTCAACAACCTGATCGTGAGAATACCCCTCTTCAATAGCCTGTGCGGTTCTCAATATTATTAATCCCAGGGCGCCGGAAAGATTTTTGGAATTAATTACCGAGATAGGTTTATTGAATTCTTTGCTTATTGCCTGGGCAGCTTTCTGGCTGCTGTTAAATGTACCGCTCAGTTTGTCACTCAGATGAATTGCGATTATAGAATCATAGTGAGAAGCCAGATGAGAATAAAGGTTAGTGAAGGTTTTCTCATTTACCTGGGAAGATTTGGGATAGTCGGTATTTTCTTCCAAAAGGGTATAAAACTGTTCAGGTTGAATGGTAATTTTATCGAGATAATGGTTTTCGCCGAAATTTATATTTATCGGCAACATGTTAATCTGGTATTTATCAATAAGATCCTGTGCCAGATCGCATGTTGAATCTGTAACTAATGCTATTTTCCATTTTCTGTTATAAACGACATCACTCTGTCGAACCATGTCGTCGGCTTTCTGGAAGGCGAGGATCCCTGTTGTTCTCAGTTTGTTAAACAGTTCTGCGGGAGTGTTTGTGTGCAGATGAATTCTCCTCATTCTGTCAGATCCGGCTACAACAATAGAATTTCCGTATTCTTCCAGAGTCGACCTTAAAGTTTTATTATCAATAGAACTGTTTTTGATAAGGGCTTCCGTGCAGAATCTGAAATCAACCTTTTCGGGGATCGATTCTTCCAGTTTTTCAAATAAAGAAGTTTCGGCTTTAACCTGTATCAGCTCCTTCAGGTTACGGTTAGAAATAAATTCGATTATTCCTTCAACGAAAAATACAAACCCTCTTGCCCCTGCATCAACAACATTTGCTTTTGCCAGAACAGCCAGTTTTGATTTGGTTTCTATAAGCGATTTATTCAGTACTTTAAGGGAACTGATAAACATTTCGTTAAAATCTGTTATCCTGTTCCTGTTATCGTAAATATAATTTGCCCAGTCTTTTATGACAGTCAGCATGGTTCCTTCAACAGGATTTGAAACTGCCTCATATATATAACGGACAGAATTTTTAATACTCTCCGCGAACTGCTTTATTGTAATCGTTTTGAAATTACCGGTTTCGGAACTCATTCCATACAGGAATTGGGCAAAGATAATTCCTGAGTTCCCGCGGGCATTGACGAGGGTTGTTTCTGCAATCCTGTCGGCCGTAACCTTATATGATTTGTGAGGGTGAAGAGAATCTATAACTGCCCGTATTGTTGAGGCAAGATTCGTTCCGGTATCGCCATCATTTACAGGAAATACGTTTATCTTATTCAGCTCAACCTGATGTTCTATAACTTTTCTTGCTCCGGCAATAAAAGTATAATACAGCCGGCGGCCATCCATTTCATTAAGCGGTACCGTAGTAACAACTGCCATCGATCGTTAGCTTATAAATGTCGTGCAAAGGTAATTATTAAAAAAGTCTTAATAACTATTTCCTTATTTTAAGATTATAACGTTTGGGAACTAAAATTGTTCTGATGATTATACCAGGGACAGGAGGATGGAGGTTTTATTATGTTCAGTGAATCTCCTGTTTACTGAGTTTTAAGTTTTATTGTGAATGGGAGAACAAAAATTTATTCTTTTCTATTTAAGACTCTTCTTAATTCCGGTCCTGTAAACTTCCAATGCCCGGTTACGGGCAGTGACATGATCAACTATTTGTTTGGGATAGCCCGGTTCATCTATTTCTTCAATCCATTTTCCGACATATTCTTTATGACCGTCGAACTTCTTTAACTGGTTATCAGGGCTGAATACTCTGAAATATGGTGCTGCATCACACCCTGTTCCTGCAGCCCATTGCCAGTTGCCATTATTGGAAGATAGTTCAAAATCAAGCAGTTTCTGTGCAAAGTAAGCCTCTCCCCACCGCCAGTCGATCAATAAATGCTTGCACAGGAATCCGGCAGTTATCATCCGTACCCTGTTATGCATATACCCGGTTGTATTTAGCTGCCTCATACCTGCATCTACAAGCGGATAACCTGTTTCTCCGTTGCACCATCTGTCAAATTCATCTTCGCAGTTTCTCCATTGTATATCATCATACTTAGACCTGAAGTTTTCGGTTACAACATGCGGAAAATTGAAAAGGATCTGCATAAAAAACTCACGCCAGATCAGCTCGCTTAAAAAAACGGCATTCTCTTTTAATGCATGTCGTGTAATCTCACGGATACTTATAGTGCCGAACCTGAGATGCGGACCAAGGAAACTTGTTCTGTCAGCTGAGGGTGAATCACGGTATTTATCGTAGGCAGGAATGACTGAAAGATCAAATGGCTTGACTATTGCAGAACCTGGCTTAAAACCAAGTTCTTCCAGCGAAGGAAGAGTAAAGCTGCAGGTATGATAATTATGTTTCTTTTTTGAAGAGGGAACTGCAATAAACGGCAAATCAGTTTCTAATTTCTGCAACCATCTTTTCTTATATGGGGTGAAGATAGTATAGGGGGTATTGTCGGACTTCATAATCTCCTTTTCCTCAAAAATTACCTGGTCTTTAGATCTGATCATGGGTATCTGATGTTCTCCAAGAATAGCCTCAACTGCGTTATCTCTTTTAATTGCGTAAGGCTCATAATCTTTGTTGATATATACTGCGTTAATATTAAAAGATGCGATGAGCTTTTTCCAGATTGTTTCCGGTTCTCCCTTCAGAATGTAAATGGAACCTCCTGATTTTTGGAGATCATTTATTAAGTAAGTAAGTGTCTGATAAATAAAACTGATCCTGGGATCATCAACAGGAAGCTCATCAGTGATATTGGTATCGAAAATAAAAACAGGTAACAGAGGTAATCCTGAATTTAATGCATTATTCAGTGCATTATTATCCTCTAACCTGAGATCTCTCCTGAACCATAAAATATTTATCTTCATCATTTCTGAATGTGATTTACAGGCATAATCCTCGCGGGTGGCTGAAAACAAATCTTTTCTGTAAAAATACTGCCTTTTAGAGAATAAGTTAGTCAGTCCGGATATTATTCAGAACCGGTCATGCCTAACGATTTTCCTTCCTTTCTGAAACAGAAGAATAAATATATGGAAGAAACTAAATATGAAACATTTAAAGTTATGCATACTCCTGGCAACTGATATTTTTTAATCAGGAGAGGTAATAAAATAAGTGTTGCTCCTAATCCAATTAACGATTTATCTCTTAGAATTTTAAGTTTCCCGATCCCTGCGAAATAATTACCATAAAGGTTAGAAACAGCGATTGCAATTATTCCGGGAATAAGATAAATAATAAATGTCTTTACATCACCGAATTCAGCCCCGAAAATATACTGGTACAATGATTTAGGGATCATTACTCCAATTCCCAGAAACAATAAGCTTATCCACATGCTTTGTTCTGAAAACCTGGTTGTCGATCTGTGACTCGAAAGCTGATCTCCGGTGTTTATTACATTCGAGAAATGAATTGCCGACATGCTTCTGCTGATTATCCATACGGCTTCAGAGATTGATACAACGATTGAGAACACACCAAGTTGGGATAATCCCAGCCACCTGGCTATAAAGTAATAGGAAAGGCGGTAATTCAAAAACTGTATAAAATAATTCAATTCATTATTGAAACCGTAAGAAAATATTTCTCTGAACCCTAACAATTCAAAATGAGGCCACCTGAATTTGCTGTTTCGAGCCAAACCTGATACTCCGATAATAAAAGCAGTGCCAAGGCCACAGTAATAAGCGGAAAAGCAGGAATCAATTGTTTTTAAATTGAAAATGAAAAACAGAATAACCAGGTAAAGTAAAACAAATAGAGGGTTGATCAAAGTAAGAATATTGTACCATTTAATGTTGTTTTTCCCAAGCCAGTACATCGACAGAGAATTTGTAAGAGAGATCAGCAGGGAAATAACAAACAAGGGGAAGAAATATCTGAAACTGAATATTAAAGAAAATACAATAGCGCCAAAAAGCGAAAATATGATTGCTCCCCCAAGTGAAATAACAAGTAACAGGTCTCTGGGAAGTTTTGGTACATGAAAAGCAATTGTGCTGCCGCAAAGTATACTGTTCAAAATCGTGATAAGAGAGATATTTGCTATAATGAGTGCAATCTCACCTCTTCCGGAGCTTCCCAGAATATGAGTTGTAATAACCACTGTCAGGAAGTTAGCCAGCAGGATAATGAATTTTGTGAATATTGTAATTAGTGTATTTTTTGATAGCATCTCATTGTGAGGTAATGAACNTTAAGAACGGAGACTCAATTTTTTGCCAGTTATATTTATTTTCAGCAAGTGAACGTGCATTTGTACAATGCCGGAAATAAAGTTNCCGGTTTTNTAAATAATCTGCTATAAGTTTGACTATCCGTTCAANATCANCCGGATCTGTCAGAAATCCAAACTTTTCTATTTCAACTTCTTTCCTGATGGCTTTCAGATCTGAANAAATAACAGGTCTTCCCAGTGCGGCATAGCAGAACAATTTGATTGGGAGGCAATGTTGATTTTCAAAATCATATGAACGCAGATCAAGGAAAATATCGGTATCTTTAATTAGCCTGATGAAGCTGATAAAATTCTGTCTTTCAAAGATTGTTAAGTTGATATTCCTGTTTAATGAGCTGAAAAGGGTTATACACTCTTGCCTCTCTTTTTCATTTTCATACCAGCCAATTATTTTAACTTCGATTCTCAGATCAGTTTTATATTCACAAAGTCTCTGTACAACTTTAATAAAATTCCCATACCCTTTCTCCAGGCTTATTTTCCCTGAATAGGAAAGTCTTAGTATGCCAGGTTCCAATTCAGATTTGCAAAAATCCAGGTATTTTAAATCGGGATAGTATGAAGTATAGATGAAAGATTTGTTCGGATATAAGATCCTGTAAGGCCTGCTTTTAAACCATTCACCGAAGATAAATGAATCGGCATAGCCAGATACCCACAGGTTAAAAATTAAAAGCTTGAAAAAGATGAACCATCGGACTGGTATTTTGTAAATGTTCAGATTTTTTTTAGAAGGATACCATTCCGTTATGTCATAAACAATTCTGATATTTTCGGGTAGTTTTTTCGAATATTGCCTGGCAGCAAAAACTGTCAATGGTTCGGAACAGATTATTACTTTAGGTTTAAAACCGGTCAGGAGCTCCTGGAATTGTTTTATCTTATCTCTTTTGGAAAGGTCATCACCTGCAAAACAATTTAGTTTTATTCCATTGGCAATATCAATAAGATTGAGTTTACTGCTTATTATTTCAACGTGATGATTCTGTTCCGACAAAGTTTTTGCCATATGATAAAAGATCCTGTCATCAAATGGATCATGCCCGGATGTAAGGAATGAAATATTCATTACAAAGTGATCGAACTGTTACTATTTCAAGAATAAGGTCCTAAAAGTCTGAATTGAAATTACTGATAGTGTTAAATACCCTCTCCCTGGTCTCCTCAGGTGTTGGGTTGAGCTCTTCAGTTGTGAATTTACCATTTTTCAGATCGATCCTCTCAAACACCATCAGGTAAAGATCAAATATAATCATGAGGCTTAACTGGTATCTTGGTTCCAGGAGGGGACTGATCTTCTTAATAATGTCATATGTTTTCAGGCGGTACTCGTCTGCCAGTAAATAGTAATGTTTTATCAGGTTACGAAAATTATTGTCAACAGGTTTGCCACCGGCAAATTCCATCATTAAATTCCTGGTAAGTCCGTATTTTATAATAAGATCATCGGCGAAATAGCTGAGATTGTTCAGCTGGTCTTTCTGAAAATCACGGATTATGTGAACAAGGTAACTAAATATGGCGCATGGTGTTGCGGCCCATTTCACATCAAATGGCGGAGCTTCATATGTACCATTTACTGTTGATAATCCGTTTAAATGGACAAAGATCGAGGCAGGTGCTACTGATGCACCTTCAGCATATTTTAGAAATGATTCGAGTGTAGGAAACCCGTCATTGTTAATGTCATATATCATTGAGTTTGCAAAAGTCTCCATCGGCCACATGGGTATTCTGAACTTATCAACTGTTTCAATCAACTCCGCCTGAAGCGGATTGCACTCTTTTGAAGTTATGATCATTCTGAGCCAGTCGTCAACATTGGCAACAAATTTCTTTCTTTCATCAACTTCAATAAGTTTGTTTTTAGCTTTGTGATTGTCGATCAAGTCGTCGATTGCGCGCATGAATTTGTAGCATATTTTTGCAGCACAGAATCTGTCCGCTTCCCAGAAATTGGCTGCAATAAGGATATTCGGGTGATCTATAATTTTGTGAAAATCAATCGAATTGAATATTTCTAAAAACTTATCCTTTTGTGAATCCATTGAATTATGTCGGTTAAAGTCTATTATTACTGTTCAGGATACGTTCCGATGTAAGTTTAGCAGAAAGTAAAACATTTGGTATCCCATTACCAGGGTGAGTGCTGCCACCTACAAAAAACAGATTCCTGAAACGGCTATGCTGGTTATGGGGACGAAAATAGCCCATCTGAAAAATGTTATGAGCCAGACTTCCGAAAACAGAGCCCCTGGAGATATTACATGCACTCTCCCAGTTCTCAGGTGTGTAACAAATTTCAAATTTAATGTGATTTTCAATATCCGATAGACCAAGTTGTTTAAGTCGTTTAATAACAGCAGTCCTGACCATTTTTTTAAGATCATCCCAATCCTGGTTTTTCATTTTATCTACATGTCCTGCTCCGACAATAAACGAAAGAGTGTCGTGATTATGTGGTGCTGCCGACGGATCAGTCCTGACTGGAGCACTGACATAAAAGCTTGGCTTATTGCTTACGGATTTGTCTATAAAAATACTGTCTAGACCCTGGCGGAATCCTTCTGACAGGAAAACACTATGGTGCCCCAGCTGAGGATAAACTTTATCCAGTCCCCAATGGAAACATATTGCTGAACATGAATATTTCATTCTGTCAAGTCTCCAGGACTTAACACTTGCTGGCAGTAATTTTCTGTATACATATGGAAGATCCGCATTCGCTACTATAACATCAGCTTTTATTTCAGATAAATCTTCAAGAATTACACTCTCTGCCTTCTTCCCATTCACGGTGATTTTTTTAACAGGGGCATTATAATGGAAATTGACCCCTTCTGACTTTGCTGCTGACAGCAATTTCTCAACAATACTGAACATTCCTCCTTTTGGAAAGAAGGAACCTTCAGTCAGTTCTGCTGCCGGTACCATGGAAAATAATGCAGGGGAATTAAACGGACTCTGCCCGACATAGATATTCTGAAAAGTATAAGCCATCCTGAGGTGAGTATTCAGGAAGAATTTTTTAACATACCTATAATTAGAAATGTAGGTTTTGAGTTTTATCAGCATACCAATATTCCTGAAATTGGCGAATTGAAAGAGATTATCGAAATTTCTTCCGATCAGCTTATTCATACCTATTTGAAAAATCTCATACCCGTCTGATACATACTTTTGTGCTTTTTCAAAACTTCCCGGTTCAATTTGTTCAAGCTGAGTCTTCATCTTATTTTCATCAGTAGAAAATGTAATGAACTCATTATTATCGAAGTATATTTTATAGAGATCATCAAGCGGTGTTATATCCCCATTTTTGAACAAAGGAATCCCCAGCGATTCAAATATTTCTTTGTAGATTCCGGGCATCATGAGCATTGTAGCGCCAAGGTCGAAACGATGACCATCGCGTATCAATTGACCACATCGTCCTCCCGGAGATGAGTTCTTTTCATAAACGTTTACTTCGTATCCATTCTTTGCAAGATAAATTGATGTTACAATGCCTCCTATACCAGCTCCAATGATGATTGCGGTTTTATTTCCGGACATTTCCATTTATTATCTGAATATTATACAAACTTATTATGAAAGACGGAGGACAAAAACTTTTGTGGCAAAATTCGCACTCTGCTAAATTAATATTTTCACTAAATGATTTCCTGATTCCAGGTGTCAATGTATAAAAAAGGATTAATACATTTCTGTAAAAGTGAAAAAATAAGACTTTCATGATTGTAACATGCTGATTAATATTTGGTCACAACTAATACTAAATAAAAGAATTTTAGGAACAATATTTAGGTCCCTCTGGTCAATTCACGCAAAAAAAACATTCAGAATTTGCACAAATAAATTATTTTTTTTACAATTATGAGATTTTTATACACTTAAACCATGTCGAAGAAATTTTTATGTTTAGCTGGAATTGTATTGACTATAATCATTGGTTCAATTCTGTACAGATATTATTGCTGCAATTGTTCTTTTAAGAATGCCCAGTCAGATCAGACTCAGGTCAGCATTCCGCCAGCCGCACCTGCCCCTGTAGATTGGAATGGATTGAGGGATAAGCTTAATGCAGATCCTCTTATATTTTACTTCGAAAGTAAACAGTCTGGAATAAATCTGACTCCTGAGGAAAAGCAAAAAATTTCAGATATTTCCAGGTATCTTGACAATGTACCCGCAGGATTAGTTATTGTTACCGGTTATACTGATAATGCGGGTAGCCGTACCGGAAACCTCAAACTGGGACAGGACCGTGCCGATTTTATTAAATCTTACCTGGTGAAAAACAGTATCAGTGAGAGTAAGATCACAGCCACTTCAAAAGGACCAGATGAACCTGTAGCCGATAATAATACACCGGAAGGAAAAGCAAAAAACAGAAGAACAGTTGTTTTATTAAAATAATACTTAATAATTATTACTATGTGTACTCTTTGCATTTTAATACCCGTTTTGGTTGGTTTGGTATGTGCCCTGCTGGGCTACTTACTGGGAAAACATTTATCCGGGAAATCTGATGACCTGACAAAGCTGCAGGCTGAGATAGAAATCTGTAAAAAAGAAAAGGAAAAGCAACTTTTATTGAACAGTTCTTTAAGCAAGGAGATTTCCACCCTTAAAGAAAAATCCGCTGCCACAGAAGTTTCTCCGCGTGCTGACAAATTACAATTCAGTTCCGAGCCTCAATTATCAATTCCTTTTGATGCATCAGCTGCCAAAAAGGTATTTGAAAAGAAGATCATTCAGGATGACCTTAAGATTGTAGAGGGTATTGGTCCAGTGATCGAAAAATTATTTCATGCAGCAGGTATTAAAACCTGGAAATCATTATCAGAGACTCCCGTTGAAAAATGTCAGCAAATACTCGATAATGGAGGCGAGCGCTTCAGAGTACATAATCCGGGAACCTGGCCAAAACAATCTGAGATGGCATACCTGGGAAAATGGAAAGAACTGAAAGAATGGCAGAACAAACATAAAGCAGGTAAAGAATAGGTCTTGTATTCAGGACTCAGTATCTGGTTCTGAGAAGTATCTTTTGATTTTCCTTAACCTCGAAAAGCCAATTCTCAAAAGGTCTGGGTCCGAATGTTCCATATGCATCATTTGAAAAACCATACCCTTCTGTTGGTTTTCCAATTTTATTTGTTTCAAGGATTCCGTTCAGATTTTCATCATGAAAGTAGTGCACTGCATATTTAGCTGTTGCGATATTTCTGATAATGATAATGCTTTTCCTCTCTATTATTACACCTTTCTCCTGGGTAATAAGATTATGATTTTCATCGAAAAACTGCAGCATTATTAACCCCTTATCATTCCTCAGGCCGGAAATCTCTATTTCAAGAGTATTCTGCGATAAAGCTGGACTGGAGATCATCATTAATATGAACCATACAGGAAAGATTATTCTCATCCTCAATCTATCTGCTGTAGGGTGTTTTAAAAAGATACTCTCCCGATGATATTTCACAAAACGTTTTACCATCTTTTTCATTAATGATTTTTATCTCTTTGGAATTGCGTATTGGATTGTTATTCCCGGTTATCCTGTCCGGATCGGCCTGAGGAACAGCAACAACCGCTTTACAATTAACTGGTATTTTCACCTTAAGTATTAAGTCAGATCCTTCAATCTTCCAGTTGGTAACAATTTCACCATGAATAGTATTGAACTTTGTTTCAGCCCATGTAAGATCTCCTGTTATTTCAGGAGCTATCAGTATATTATCATACGATCCGGAATCGCTGACTTGCTGAATACCTCCGATGGCGCCATAGAACCATTCCACTATATGTCCAAGCATAAGATGATTATTTGAAACATCCCTGAGTGCCGGCCACGATTCGGTAAGTGCAGTAGCCCCTTTTGAAAGCTGATATCCGTAGCCGGGAACATCTGTTTTTGAGTTCATCTCATATATGAGTTGTGAATGACCTTCCTGTTCAAGACTCTTTAACAGATACCTGAATCCAACATCGCCGGCAGTCAGTGCATTATTGTTATTATGAATTGATTTTATAAGATTTAAAACCACATCTTTCTTGCAACTATCGTCAACCATTCCGAAAAAAAGAGGCATTGAATAAGACGTCTGGCTTCCGGTAGAGTACACTTTAGTCAACGAATTAAAGAATTTAGCATTAAATGATTCTCTGATCTCTTCAGCCATTTTATTATAATAGAGAGCATCTTCAGATTCTCCTGTGAGAGTTGCCATTTTTGCCATCAATTTGTTATCATAGAAATATATTGAAGTCGCAGTCAGTGCTTTTGGTGTAAGCTGTGCCTCTCCATATGTTTTTGGACCGAGATCTAACCAGTCTCCCAATCCATGTGAAAGAATATTCTTATCTGACATTTTTTGCAGGTAACTCAGATATCTTTTCATCATCGGATATGCTTTCCGTACCACCTTAATATCACCATACCACTCATACATATCCCATGGCAGAATAACACATGCACTGCCCCATTCAGGAGAATCACGGAATCCTGCTGTAAAGGGTACATATTCCGGGGCAATATCAGGGACAAGGCCATTTTCCAATTGAGCCTCCATCATGTCATCAATGACTTTATCATACAGATTATGGATATTGTAAACGAATTTTATCGAATTTCCCATCAGATGAGTCTGTTCCAGCCAGCCAAGCTTCTCCCTGTGAGGACAATCGGTTACAACACTTGCAAGGTTACTTTTTATTGACCAGTTGATAAGATCATAAATTGAATTGAAAAGCTTGTTTGAGCATTTGAAACTACCTGTTTCCGGTGAAGAATTCCTTGTATGCAGGAGCTGAATATCAGAGATGACAGGCAGATTACCAGGATTAGGAAATTTAGCTGGCATAGCACCGTCGGTCTGGATATATCTGAAACCATAATATGTAAACCTTGGCATCCAGACCTCTTCGTCTTCTCCTTTTAATGTATATGTGAAGTAGTATGGTTTCCCTGTAGCTTTTTGTGTTACAAGTGAGTCATCACCAAGAAGTTCGCCGGGAGTAAACCTCACTTTCTGACCCTTTTCACCCTTAATCTGAATTTTAATTATCCCTGATGCATTTTGTCTAAAGTCATAAACACAGGTGGTATCGCCCTGCCGGGAAATTCTTTTATGATCTATAACTTCAACAACTTTCACTGGATAATCATTTTCCGGTTTAAGGATTCCTGTGGGTTCTTTGACCATTATTACCGGTTTCCAGGTTGTATCATTGAACCCGGGCTTATCCCAGCCTGCCTGTTCCATCCTGGCATCATAATCTTCACCTCCGTAGATACTTGAAAAAGTTATTGGTGATGCTGAGGTTTTCCATGTTTCATCGCTTGTGATCACTTCTTTGGAACCATCACTGAACCGGACTTCCATTTTCATGATCATTTTCGGGGCCCCATAAGCTATAACCAGCTTCCTGTATCGTTCCCTGTTAATATTATAGAAACCGTTTCCTACGATTGTTCCAATGGAATTAATTCCCTGGTTAAGGTTTTCAGTTACATTATAGATATTATAAAAACAGGTTTTCCTGTAATCTGACCAGCCTGGTGTTAGAAAGCGATCTCCAATTTTAATCCCGTTAATATATAATTCGTAATGACCCAGTCCGCTTATAAAAATATATGCCTGTGCAATTTTCTTCTCAAGAGAAAACTCTTTCCGGAAACAGGGAACTGTTATTCTTTTTACTGCAACGCTGCCCAGGTTATTGCCATCACCATGTACACCGGGAACCAATAACAATGAATCAGGGATATCTTCATATCCAATCCATTTTGCTCCGTTCCAGTCTTTATAATCAAACAACCCAGTGACAAAACTGCCCGGGGTACTGAATAGAGAAGGTATATCATTGCCATCCCATGCCCGGACTTTCCAGAAATATTGTTTACCGGGTTGCAATCCGGGTCCCTGGTAAGATATCCAGGCGGATTTCCCGGACAGGATTTTACCCGTATCCCAGATGTCTCCTTTTTCCTTCTTTATTTTTTCCCTGTCGGAACAAATAATAATCTGGTAAGCTGTTTGTATCTGTCCTTGTTTATCAGACTTAAGGATCCAGCTGAAATCAGGGTTTTTTCCTGTTCCTGCAGGATTCTCACTGCCATTGCATCTTAACTGAGAAACTGTAATAGCGGAGTCATTTGTTTTACCACAGCTTATCAGGAGCAAAAGCAGACCAAGAGTAATGGGAATTCTCATCTTAAAGTTCATTATAAAGTAATTTAGACAGGCATTTGAACATTTTCTTCAAAGTGAAATGTTTTCCTTTTGCAGTATATCTTTTAAAGCCAGGTAAATTTATCTGATTAAATTAAAAAAAACTATGATTACATCATAAAAAAAGGACACGTAATTACGTGTCCCTGCAAAACAAATTAGGTTAAATTTATTTTTTCAGAAGGTCGCGGATCTCTGTTAAAAGAGCCTCTTCTTTTGATGGAGCCGGTGGAGCTGCAGGAGCTGCTTCCTCTTTCTTCTTGGCAGAGTTCATTGCTTTGATCATCATGAAAACAACCAGCGCAATAATCAGAAAATCAAAAACTACCTGGATGAAATTGCCATAATTTAATGTTACTGCAGGAGCTTCGCCAATAGCTTCTTTCATAATAAATTTCAGGTCTGTAAAGTTTACACCACCAATCAGCAATCCAAGGGGTGGCATTATAACATCACTTACAAGCGATGCAATAATTTTGCCAAATGCGGCACCAATAATGATACCGACAGCCATGTCCACTACATTTCCCTTCATTGCGAAGGCTTTAAATTCATCTACAATTTTCATTTTCTTAAGGTTTAGTTAATTACTTTTAAAAATTATATGATATTCCGACTCCTAAAATTTCTTTGAACTGAATTTTTGAAGCGACACCTTCTCCATCCTCAAGGGTCCCATTATCATTTTTATCAAACTGGATCTTTATATCGTCATCATAAATCAACTGGGTATTGAAATTAACAGAGATATATTTATTCACCTTCATTGCAATAAGTGTTTCCCAGTTTACATCAATATTCTGAGGATTATGAGCGTAGTTAGAGAACAGATCTATTTTGGTGGTAAATGAAACGTTCTTCAGAATTTCATTTTTAAAGTCATTCTTTGAATAAATAGCTCTAATGTACCCTCCGATTTCACTCTTTGACTTTTCCCCGGGTTTTACACCGAATGCTCCTGCATCAGAAAGAATCTGATCGTTGACAAAAGTAAATTTTGCAGTTGCCGGAGCTATAAAAGCGCTGAAATATGCGTTTGGTTTATAATCAAGTCCAAGTGCAAGTAAAAGATAGGCGGGAGAAAAAAGATCAGATATTTTATTTATCCCGTCAGGATAATTATAACCCGGAGCCATCTGGGTTTTGAAATTCAAAAGAGCAGCATAGTAGATATTTTTAAATGCTTCATGTCCGTATTTTGATAAGAAATCGATTTTATCATCGGTTTTTCTGTAGCCTGAATTCTTACCTTGTTTTATAACACCATAACCTATGTCAAGTGAATTATCCCATATGGTTTTATCTCTTTTATAATTGGCAAACCCGCTGAAGAGTCCATTGATTGCCATTGAATTTTGTCCTCCTGCTGCCCAGTTTGTGAGAGAAGTCTGGGCAAGGTTCATGGCTATTACTCCTCCTTTTTTCCATCCCTGAATAGTATCTGCATTCTGGGTTCGTAAGGTTTTTTCAGCATCAGTAACCTGGCTGTATGACAAGATACCGAATCCTGTAAATAACATAATTATTATAGTCAGCTTTTTTTTCATGTTCATCTCAGTATTATTTTTTAGGCGATAAAACACCAGTACAGCTATGGTGATCATAGCTGTAAAGGTGTTATAAAAGCCTGATTAATAATTGTTTATTTTTTAACTTCTTTAACTTCAGCTTTAGCTGCGTTATTTTTTACAGACTCAATTCCGTTTTTACAACCGCTCAGGCTCTTGTAATTCTGACTGACTCCGATAATCTGGCTGTTAGCTGCAGTAATTGAAAACCGGAACATTTTTGTAGGTGTTTGATTCTGAGTTACTCTTTTAGGATCAGAAGCGTTCTTCTTTACCGATTCAATACCGTTCAGGCATGATGCTTTAGTTGTGTAACCCTCACTGCTGAGAATAGTTTGTCCGTTATCAGCTTTTAAACGAAAACGAAATTCATTGTTCTTTCCGCTCTGGTAAACTTCAAATTTTGCCATTTTTTTTTCTTTTAGGGTGATAAATTACGTGTTAAAAATATAAAAAAATAATATAATAGAAATGTTTTTGTTCAAGTGGTTATTTATTTAGAAATTTTCCCAGAAGGTTTTTTGCCACTCCTCCCAGTAATCCTCCTTTTCCGGTTCCTCCAAAAAGATCATGCAGAGGAGAAGGATCATCATCCGGAGTTGTATTATTTTTTTTGGTTATCATGTTTATCAGTGCCGGCAATGCGACAGCTGCGATACTTTTTGATATGTCAGGAGACAGACCCAGTTTGCTGGTCAGACTGGAGACAACACCTGAAGAAATATTCGACTGAACAAGGTTTGCCCCATCATTGTTTGGTTTATCCGAAAACAGATTCATTAAATTTGACAGATTGCCTTGAAGCATTTGTCCGGTCACCTCTTTTTTTGTTACATCGCCAATAACAGATAATACTTTATCGATCTGGCCGGATGGAAGATTGTTCTGGCTTACTATTTGTCCACCTACTTCCGATTTTAATGAGTTGATCAATTGGTCAAGCATAGCATAAAAGTTTAGATTTTTAGATTATTTGGTTTTGTTATATTGTCATTTAACAATACTAATTAGAAATTGTTTAACCAGTGTTGCTTTTTTAAGGTAATTCATTGTTCATGGACTTAAGTGCGGGATTAATAGCAATAAGATTATTACAGACTTTAGTACAAAACGGTGACTCATTTTAAATAATTACAATAGACTTTCAGTAAAATTGCATATAAATTGTAAATTGCGCTAATAGATTTTATTCAAAAAGTAATAATATTTTAGACTATGGATAGGAAAGAATCTTTTTCAGCACATATAAACGAAGGTTATACCTGCAAGGGGGACAGCATCATTCTTGGTTGCGCAATTCTTGATGGACAAGCAGTTTCTGGCACACAGGTGAAGGTACCCGTTAAAACAATGAACCGGCATGGCCTTATTGCCGGTGCCACAGGAACTGGAAAAACTAAAACTCTTCAGGTTATCTCAGAACAATTATCAGAAAAAGGAATACCTGTTCTTCTGATGGATGTTAAAGGAGACCTCAGCGGAATTGCTATGCCGGGCGAAGCGAAACCCTTCATAATTGAAAGGCACACCAGGATAGGAATACCGTTTTCTACAAAAGGATTTCCAGTGGAACTAATGTCATTGTCTCAACAGGATGGTGTCAGGATGAGGGCAACAGTTTCCGAATTCGGACCTGTTCTTCTGGCCCGGATCCTCGATCTGAACGATACCCAGGAGGGGGTACTTTCCGTTATCTTCAAATACTGCGATGATAATCAGCTTGCACTTCTCGATCTGAAAGACCTGAAGAAAGTTACTCAGTTTGTTACGGATGAGGGGAAAGCAGATATCGAAAAAAACTATGGGAAAATTTCAACTGCCACCACAGGCATTATTATGCGCAAGGTACTTGAACTCGAACAGCAGGGAGCCGATCTTTTCTTTGGTGAACTCTCATTCGACATACGTGATTTGCTGAGGCATGACAGAAACGGTAACGGATATATAAGTATTATAAGACTAACTGATATTCAGGACAGGCCAAAGCTATTTTCAACCTTCATGCTTTCACTTCTTGCCGAAGTTTATAGTCAGATGCCGGAAAAAGGGGATGCTGATAAACCAGAGCTTGTGATTTTCATCGATGAAGCCCATCTTATTTTTGATCAGGCAAGTAAAGCTCTTCTCGACCAGATTGAGAATATTGTGAAACTTATCCGCTCCAAAGGAATCGGAATCTTTTTCGTTACACAGAATCCCATGGATGTTCCAAACGGAGTTTTGGCACAGCTGGGCTTGAAAGTTCAGCATGCCTTGAGAGCTTTTACAGCTATTGACAGAAAGGCAATTAAACTTTCAGCGGAAAACTATCCCCTCTCAGATTATTATAAAACAGACGAAACAATCACCTCTCTGGGCATTGGTGAAGCCCTGGTCACAGCTCTTAATGAGAAAGGAGTTCCGACTCCCCTTGCAGCTACTATGCTCCGGGCTCCTATGAGCAGAATGGATATCCTGTCATCAGGAGAGATTTCCTCAATAAACAATTCATCTGACCTAGTGCGCAAATACAGCCAGAACATAGATCGCGAAAGTGCTTATGAGATACTTAACAGAAAAGTTGAGAGGATTGAGCAAGAGACAGCCGATGAGGCTGCCAGGAAAGAACGGGAGAAAGGGAGAGGGGGAGATTGGGGAACACGGCCTTCTGGTACTTCTTATGGAAGGCAAACCAGGTCAGCAGCAAGCCCTGTACTAAAAGTACTTACAAGCGCAACTTTTATAAGAGGTGTGCTGGGTATTCTGAAAAAGGTAATGTAAGAGAATTTATCGTTTAACCTTTACACTGTCAACAAGATACTGAGAATCGCCACGCCAGAAAATGGTACCGTTCTTTTGCTTGTAATGAACAATTACCATTTCTCCCTGGAGGGTATCAAACTGCCTTGTCAGTGTTTTATTGGCTAACGTAAACAAAAACTTCTCCGAAGCAAGGGTTACATCTCTGTTGGATGAAACACTACTCAGGATCATCTCTCCTTCATAGGTCTTGAAAAGAGTTCCTTTGCTTGAAAATTTTTGCAATAGTCCTGCACGATAGCCTTCACTGTAGGTATAGAAGTATTTCCAGTAAATGAAAATGCATCCCACGAAAAGAATCAGGAAAATAAACCACTTCAGGATTTTTCCTGTCGTGCGAATAAACCTGGTCCAGAACGGAGATTTGGTAAGTGATAATAGGGGGCTCATTATGTTTGGTTTTATAAAATTTCTAAACAATAAGTTTCTTATTAATTACTTCTTTGAGAGCTCAACAATATCCTTCACTTCAAGGACAGGTTTTTCATACCCCAAAATTACTGAATTTATCATTGCCAACCCCAGTTCTTTCAGTGTTGTAACATATTTCGGCATCAGAATACGGAAAACAGGATATAGAAATCCTAATATAGAATAGTATTTGTGAACATTTTTTTGTCCGATGGTGGGCTTAATAAATCCAGGGCGAAATGCAAATACTTTTTTGAATGGTAGTTTCATCAGGTCATTTTCCGTCTTCCCTTTGACACGTGCCCAGTTTATCCTCCCTTTTTCACTGCTGTCAGTTCCTGCTCCGGAAATATAACAGAATGTCATACCGGGGTTCTGATTTGAAAGTATCTCAGCCATATGCATTGTAAGAGTATAGGTCAGAGAATAATACTCTTCTTCTTTCAGCCCGACAGAAGAGACTCCCAGACAGAAAAAACATGCATTGTAATCTTTAAGCAACTCTGAAACTGGGGTAAGATCATAAAAATTCTGATGAAGGATCTCTGTCAGTTTCGGATGTTCAACACCACAGGGTTTTCTGTTTATAACCAGTATTCTCTCAACATCAGGATGCAATAGCGCCTCCATCAGTACTCCTTCACCAACCATTCCGGTTACTCCGGTAATAATTAGGCTTAAATTCATTTTCTCTTTTTTATGAGGACAAATTTAAACATAATCCTGTCAAATACGGTATATGACTTCCCTGGTCTGTGAATGAGCAGGATTGAATCGCTCACAAATACTAAAAAAATATTATTCCTGATTTTCCTCGGCTGTTGTGAAATAAGTCCTGAAAGAGGGATAGTTTGGCGCTGGTTTAATTGTATCTGGAGCAGTACCTATGATTCTGAAACGTTCCGATGGGATCTCTTTGTCATGGCTCAGATAGTTAGCTATGAAACCGGTCTGGAGAGCTTTTATTGAATCGAGTTTTTTCTCAAGCTTCTCATTTCCAATATAATTTCTGGTGAGGACACTGAGTGCCGTATCATTCTTCATTGATTCGGAAGCCTGCTTATCTGCGAGGTACCTGATCAGTGCACTATCCGGTATATTCACAATATTGATACCCCTGCTTTTTTTGTAATTAATGTAATCCTCAACTGCCATCAGATAAGCCAGCGAGTCAGTAGCTCTGGTGAGGTCAATACAATAGTAAAAATCTACATTAAGTGCAGGTTTCTTATTCAGGATATCTGCTATTATATCAACTGATTTGAGATTTTTATCATCGGGAGCAGGATCAGTGAGCCCAAGCTTTATCTCCTCCAGTTCGGCAGGGTCAACCTTATAAAGCCCGGCCAGCATATTAAACGGTGAAACGGCAGCCTTAACAAAGAGGTTACCGATAATCCGGAAAACTATTTTTCTCAGGTTTTTAACTTTTACTTCGTCACCTTTGGTTTCGACAGGAGCCTTCAGGTCAATTACCCCATCCTTATCAGACAATACACCCAGGGCAAGACGAAGCGGAATGTGATATTCGCTTTCTTTAAGCTTTGATTTAGAAAGCGTGAACCTTCTGAAATATAGGCTATTACTGCTGACCAGCGATGAAGTTCTCATCCTGTCCTCAGTGTGGAAATTCATAATACCTCCTGTAACAGGAAAGCCGAAATAATGTTTGAAGTAGGCATCTACATCTTTCATCCGGAACTGTTCTATTGAAAGTGCCAGATCCAGATCATTAAAATCGGCAGAGTTTAAGGTTGCATCTGCTTTAAAATTACCAGTACCATTAAGGCCGGCTGTCATGCTGAGACTAAATTTGCCGGGTTTGTCAGGAATTGATGAACTTTCAATATTTATGTTGTCAATGTTATATTCAAACGGATAACGGAGAGTTTTATCATTAAACTTGACTTTTCCACCCGAAATCCTGAGTTTTGAAAAATCGAAAGACACATCGGGAGATGCAGATGTTGTATCAGTGTTCTGCTGCAGTGAGTCAGACTGTTCTATAGCTGATGGTTTCACCAGTGAAAGCCAGTTATTTGTTGTGTCAATCATCTCAAAGAGAATGAAAGGATCAGTAAGGCCGATATATTTGAGGCTGATCCTGTTCTTTTGGAGCTCCAGGGTATCAATGTCAACTGTAAGATCTTTAGCTGAGAAAACTGATCTGTTCAGTGTATCAATAAGCTGAAAGCCATAGACATGATTAACTCCCCTGACAAACAGCTGCATAACGCTCTGCATGTTCCCTTTTATAAAAAGATCATTTGTAAGGTAGCCATGCATTGCAGAGATATACATATTACTCTTTATATAGGGCTCTATAATATCCAGATTCAGGCTGTCAAGCTTCAACCTGACAGAGTAGGTGCTGTCGGACTGATTCATGTCCAGCCTTGAATATAACCGGCCTCCATCAACGAATCTGAAATCAACATCCAGTTTTGTTGAATCCGAATTCCAGGTAAATCCCGGGATAACCAGGTCGAGATTATTGAGCGCAATAGTATGGCTGAGATTCACATCGGTGTATTTTACGTATCCCCTGTTAATCTGAATATTGTTAATAATATATTTTGCAGGTTCTGCGGGGAGAGTATCTTTTGTAACATCGGTTTTATCAGCTGCTGTCAGGTCGGAGAAATTAAATTTTTCTCCATTCTGGAGTACCTGAAAATAGGGATCATCTAAAGAAATATATTTAATCAAATACTCATTCTTAAAAAGCGGCAGATAGTCAATCTTTATCTTTAGCCTTTTAAAACTTAAGAAGACAGTTTTACTGTCAGATTCAAATAGCCGAAGATCTTGTATACGTAGTGTTCCGGTGAAATAATTCAGCCTTATCTTATCAATCGCCACGTCGCGTCCGATAAGTACAGGACCATGTTTTACAATATACCAGCGTGCAATTCGGGGAAAAGTGAATAGCAGGAGGGATATAAAAAGGAAAAATCCGAAAATTATTTTATAGCGTTTTTTCAGGTGTATGATTTTCATTTAGGATGACAGTTATTTGAAGCAAATTTCGATAGAAAAAAGGAAAATAGTAATACTGATTCAGGATTTTTATCAGTCTTTGTTAAACAATTTTCCACTGAGTTTATACATTGCAGTTTCATGACTGTCAACAAAAAATATGCTGTTGCCTTTATTACTTTCCCGAATGAAATCCGCAAGGCTTTTACTATTGTATACAGAAAAATCACCAATTACAGCAAGCTTAAAACTGTAGTTTGAGAATTTTTGAAGGATCTCTCCGGCTAAACAAGATTTCAAATCAAAAAACCGGGGAGACAGATGTTTTTCCATTAATATTATTGCCCCTGATCCCATTATATGAGATTCTGCCATCAGATCAAGAGCGTCCTGTGTCTCTCTGATAATTATATCATCTGAAATTAATTCAACAATCTTTTTATTGTTTATCTCATGGATCAGGATTTCCATAATCATTACTATTTATTTGACTGTTTCTTTCATTTAAGCCAGCAGTAAAGTTACATTTTTCAGATTATTTTCCTTATGGTTTTCTTAGTCCCGAAATGGCTTTAATATTATTCATCGATCTGAAAACAATAAATGGACAGGTCACAGTTGTCATATATACAGGGTTTTGCCTGAAACCTGAAGGATGGAAACATTCATATGGAGCACCAAATTTCCCCCCCTTTCTGAAATCATTTTTGCGTAAGTCTTCAATATATTCTTCAGCCAGTCTTTGAGCAAGAGAAAAATCGGCCTGTGAAATAGAAAAACAAACCCAACCGGTAGGTGTGCCCCAATATGCACCATTCTGATAAGTATTCTTTTCAGCCAGTGAAATTTCCCATGCAGTTTTATCATTATAATCATCACTTGTAAGGATATGCCTTATATTCCCGTTGTAAGCCAATAATCCTTTTTTATAAGCTTCCGCAAGGAACCTGCAGGCCTTTTCATTATTGCTGCCTTCCAGGATATTTAAATAGACAGCCAGAGCGGTACTCCACACATCTGCCTGTCTGCTTTTTCCGGTTGATGCAACCAGCATTCCTCTCTTGTCAAGGAATAATGCCGGGATTGCACTTTTAATCTTTTCAGCATTGTTTCTGTAATTACTGGCTTTGGACTTGTTTTTTATTATTTCGAACATTTCAGCCAGTTCATTTGATGCCCTGAATTTAAGAATGGAAGAAAAACATAAATCACCTGTAATCTGAATAACATCACGGAATCCAAAATCGACTCCTCTGTATTCGTCACTGGTATATATTATCTGGTTATCAGGTCGGGAAGGGGGCACTTTGTATGCTGATTCAAGCCTGTCAATCAACCGTATATCATTAATTTCACCTGATAAAATTTTATAATCAGCTGTTGATTTAATATAACAGTAAGCCATGTGAATAAAGAAAAACTGATCATCATAAGGGGGGAACATTCCAAATGTTTTATTTCCCTGTTCGATATAACTATATGTTCCGGGGAAATAAACCGGTAACCCGTCATCTATACGGACATGATCTGCAATTGCACCATACGGCACCATACTTCCTCCTTTGGTTATCCATGGCTGATCGCATTGTGTTGATGCAGTCAGTAGAAGCATGTGTTTTTGTTCTTCATTATTAATAAAACCACATTCAAGCGACATGGCATAATCGCGGATCCAGAATGAGGGATAACATTCCCTTCCCCCGGGCCTGATAAGGATCCCTCCAGTATTGTTTGGACCGAATTGGCTGGAGATGATCTGACCCTGATTTATACGCGAACTATCCACAACATCTTTTGTTAGTCCCTCAAGGTATTCAAAGTTGCTCCCTGAAAGAATATCAGACTGCATTCCACCCTGCTTGTTTTGTGATTTTGTGTAACAGAAGCAGATTGTTATAAACAAAAGAGAAAGAGTTAACGTCTTTATTTTCAATGGATAAAAATTAATTTTATGAATAAGAATCATCTGAGCTAAGATAAATTTATTAATAATACCAGGTTTTCAGGAAAAGTAATATTTACTTGAAAATTAATAGTACTGAAAAGCTCTTTGCCAGAATTCCCCCTTCAAAGGGGGAAATTAATATCTTACTTTACGAATGCTTTAATAACAATCGCTTCACCGGCAGACTGATTTATAATCCTGTAACTGCAGGCTGAGGCAGGAATTACAAAGGTTTCAGCATAATTAAACCTCATCGATAAACCGTTTGCGGTTTCAACAATTATGCCAGACCCTTCTACCAGGCTTATTACGTGACATTTATTTTCTGTTTTGACTTCAATTTCGCTGACAAAATGGTATCGGTGGACATCGTATAAATGTGTATCATGTGTTGGCAGGTGAAAAAGCTGCCAGTCTTCACCCTGATCCATAAGGACCGGTTTTGAAATCAGTTTGTCCTTCACATACCTGCCTTTGCGATCGAAAAAGAGGTTATCCATTCCTCTCTGAATATTCAGTGAACGGGGATTCCCATCCAGATCCAGGCGCAACCAGTCGTACATTTTAAAGGTAAAAATGTATGGCGTAGAGCTGATTTCGAGAACGAGATTATTTATCCCCGAGCCATGTATCGTTCCAAAAGGAATCAGGAATAAATCGTGTTTTGATGCGTTGTGTTTCTGAACAAACCGCTCAATGTCAACATTTTTTGAATCACGGATACTGTTCTCCAGTTCATTTCTGAATTCTGAAGGATTTATATCATCCTGAAAACCAAGGTATACGGCTGCCTTATCTTTAGTGTCGAGGATATAGTAAGACTCCTCCTGGGTAAAATCCTCTCCGAAATGAGTTTTCATATAATCAGGCCGCGGGTGACATTGAACAGACAGATTTCCACCATCAAATGTATCCAGGAAATCAAAACGTATCGGGAAATCGGTACCAAAACGGTTATAACAATCACCAAGGACAGCTTTTCCTTCAAGATACATAAGACAGTCAAAAGATAATTCGAGCATTCTTTCAGAGCTTTCAAAAAGGAGACCATTTTCCGGCACAATTAACTCAAACGACCAGGCATAATTTGCAACCTCAATGTTAAGCCCTTCAATATGATCCATAATCCAGGTTCCACCCCAGACTCCGGGCTCAAACCATGGCCTGACCCTGAAAACATTCCGGCTCATGACAGATAATGACTGTCTGAGAAGATCTCCCTTCATCCACATCGGTTTTTCGGGCTTCTGGACATCAACTATTACGTCTGTTGACGGTAATATTTCCTGCTTATGTTTGTTCAATACTACCCAGTCGACAAAATAGAATTGCTTGTACATTTTTTTCGGATCAGAGGGGATGGAGGCTGCAAAGTTTGTAATGCTTCCAGCCCGCGATCTGAATTGGATCTCGTTTTTGGGTAGGTCTAAATAGACAAGCAGACCTTTCCATCCTGAGAGAGATGCTCCCGGACCGATAATTATGTTTAAATCAGCTTCCTGATCGGGTGATATTTCTTTTAATCGGGATATCTCAAAAAAATCTTCAATATTCAGGGTTGTGCGTTTCCCGAAAAGAGGATCGTCACCTCCTGTAAACGGAGATATCATTGATTCAATAATTGCCGGTGATTTCAGAAAATCAGAAGTGGTTTTCCATGAAGTTTTTATGCCGGATTCTATTAATTTTTTATCCAGGTTTTCACGAAAATCATCATAGAACACACCAATATAACCATCAATGATTATTGTCTTCTGCTTCATCATAATGGAAGCCAGCGTATCAAATCCTTCATGTATCTGGTTTTCATCCAGCTTAAATGATGGATAGATATTATATTTCCCTTCCCTTTCGTTTGGCTTTATATCCGGTAAAAGATACTGGTCTGTTTTTCGCCACTCTTTATTCAATCCAGTTTTATTCAACTTCAGTTAATTATTAATTTAGCGCTAAATTAATGTTCCTGTATCGATTTAGGTTTTCCTGAGAAGAGTTTTTTCAACTGAGAAGATATATTATATTAGTTGCGGATTTCTGTTCCCTCTGGTTACAACCTGAAACTGTAAGTTATACTACCTTGAAACAAAGTATTAATGTTTAGTACAATCTGGAAAATATCTGTCCGCAACGTTCTTAAACATAAATCGATTACGTTGATAAATATTCTGGGTCTAGCTATTGGACTTGCCTCCTCGCTTCTCATATTAATGCATGTTTCTCATGAATATAGTTATGACAGGAACTGGGAATTCGCTGATGACATCTACAGGATAAGCTATAATCGTTATCAGAATGGTGAGCTTAGTTTTAAAAGCGCAAGAACACTTCATGGTATGGCCAGGGTTTTAAGGGAAAAAGTCCCGGAAGTTGTTGGTGGTACTGAACTTTTCAAAGACATAATTACCGTTTATAATGAAAACTATCAGATACAGGATGTCCCGATGTTCGCGACAGATTCCACTTTCTTCAGTGTTTTCAGACTCGACTTTATTGACAAACAGGGAGACAATCCTTTAACCGGACTTTATTCTTCAGTTATTTCCGAATCGACGGCGCTGAGCCTCTTCGGGACGAAAGATGCTGTCGGAAAATGGTATAAGGTTTGTCAGGGATGGCGTTTCTGTGTTACAGGAGTATATAGAGATCTGCCTTCAAATACACATCTGCCTTTCGACATTCTGCTCACTTTGCCAACATATTATTACTACTTTCAGAACTGGGACGACGCTACAGGTACTGAAGTAATCAGGAATCCCCAGGCACATATCAACAACAGACCTGTTACCAGCTGGGATTGGGATTACAATGGTTATTATACCTATATTCTCACTCGTCCCGGATCAGATCCCCGAAATATAGAGTCACAGATTGAAAAAATTGCAGTTGATTATACCCAGAAGATCATTAAGAATGATGGAAAAACTGAATTCAGGCTTCAACCTGTCACCAGCATACATTTAAATTCGAATCTCGAACATGAAGTAAAACCCAACGGTGATCGAAATTCTGTATTGGCACTCGTTTTTATTGCTGTGATAATACTTTGTTTTGCCTGGATTAACTTTATTAACCTGACACTGGTCAGGGCAGTTGAGCACACTAAATCGACAGGTCTGCATAAGATTTTCGGTGCCACGAAAAAACAGCTTGTTATTCAGTTCCTGGTTGAAGCGCTGATAACAAACCTGGTGAGTATTATCATTGCAATTATCCTTGTTTTTCTGATCAAAGACTGGTTTGCTTCAGTAACTGACATGCCTGTAGTTACTTCAATCAGCCGGGAATACGTAGTTATTCTGATATTAATCATTTGTGCAGGAATTCTGGTTTCCGGATTGTATCCTGCCCTTTATCTTGCTTCGTTTAAACCGGTCGACCTGTTCAGGGGTATACATATCCCGGCAGGACAGAAGATGGATATTCGTAAAATCCTGTTAGTAGCACAGTTTGCTGCCTCAATATTCCTGATTATTGGAGTCCTGACCGTTTACAAACAAATAAACTATATGAAAACCCGCGATCTGGGTGTAAATATTGAAAGGACTCTGGTTACTTATTCGCCTCCGACAATGAACGCGCGTACGATAAGAATCCCTAAAATGAATAGTTATAAATCGATGATCAGGAATATCTCTGGTGTTGAGACAATTGCTACTTCGGGAGCGGTTCCGGGAAAAGAGATACTCTGGAAACGCCAGGATATTAGAAGAACCGAAGATCCCCCCAATACTGTAAAAACATACGCCTATACCTTCATCGATTATGATTTTATGAAGACCTTCGATCTGAAACTTCTTGCAGGCCGCAACTTCACTGAATCAGAAAACGAAAAAGGAAATGCAGTGATTATAAATGAGATGGCGCTCAGACAACTGGGTTTTAAAGACGACGGAAATGCTATCAATTCATACATAATGGTGGGTGATAAGCAATATGAAATTGTGGGAATCCTGAAAGATTTCCACCAGGAATCATTGAAGAAAGAGATCAAACCGATCCTTTTTTTCTACGGATACCAATGGATGTCTGATATCGGATATTATTCCATAAAAGTAAGTTCGTCTGATTTAATGAAGACCATCAGTCAGATTGAAGAAGTATGGAGAAAGATCTACCCTGAGGATCATTTCTCATATTTTTTCCTCGACCAGGAGTTCGATGAACAATATCATTCAGATCAGGCATTCGGACGATTATTTTCAATGTTTGCCGGCCTTGCAATCTTTGTTGCTGCCATAGGACTGTTTGGACTTTCAGTGTATTCTGCAGATCAGAGAACCAAAGAAATCGGAATCCGCAAAGTAAACGGGGCAGGAAATTCAGAGATTTTGATCATGCTCAACAGAGATTTTATAAAATGGATAGCAGTTGCATTCGTAATTGCCACTCCGATAGCCTTGTATATAATGCATGTCTGGCTGGAGAACTTTGCCTACAGGACAAACATGAGCTGGTGGATAATTTTGATTGCTGGTTTATCAGCACTGAGCATTGCTGTGTTAACAGTTACCTGTCAAAGCTGGAAGACAGCGTCATGTAATCCGGTGAAAGCATTAAAATACGAATAGACAAAAAACCTGATAACTTTTATTTTCGCTTAATTACTGCAACAAATCCTCCGTTTTTAGCCAGGGTAATCTTAATGATCTCTCCATGGTGCACTGTCTGCTTTGCTTTTCTAAGCTCCTTTGGTGATATATCAGAATCCTTAGAATCAGCCCAGATCTCAGCTTCATAGTCCCCTGCAGTTAAAAAATCCAGTTTCAGATCAATAGTTTTCCCGATACTGTTATTCAATACTCCGACAAACCAGTTCTCCCCGCTTCGTTTTGCAATTGCCACGTAGTTGCCCGGGTAACCACTAATGAATTTAATATCATCCCAAACTGTCGGGACAATTTTAAGAAAATCGGCACCTGGCTGATCAAGTATATTATCGGGATGGTCACAAACAACAGTCAGCGGGCTTTCATAAATAACAAATTTTGAAAGTTCTGCCGAACGGGTATTCCATACTACAGCCGGGATTTGATTTTTATATTGTTCCCTGGTAACGTTAAGGAATGCACCGGGAGTATAATCCATTTGCCCGGCCAGCATCCGTGTAAAAGCAAGCTTAACATTGTGTTCAGGACTCATCTTATCAGAGAACTTGTAGTATTCATTTCCCATAACACCTTCGCGGGTTATCATATTGGGCCAGGTGCGTATAATTCCATCGGGTTTATAGGCACCATGAAAATCGACCATCAGATGGTTTTCTGCAGCACATTTGATAATATCGTGATACCAGTTTACCATTTGCTGATCATCGCGATCCATGAAATCTATCTTAATCCCTGCCACACCCCATTTCTCATATAAAGGAAATGCAGTTTTGTAAGCTGAATTCCTGTTTACATCACTCGAATAGAGCCAGACAAGGATTTTGACATTTTTTGAACGGGCATAATTAATAATTTCAGGCATATTAATCTGTGGCGACCATTTGGTTATATCTGCTTCCGGTGAATTAAACTTACCATACCATTGCCAATCGACAAGCATATATGGCCATCCCATTTCAGAAGCAAGATCAATATACTGTTTTATTACCGGCATCTCCATCTTCACTTCTCCGCTCCACCAGTGATCCCATGCACTTATCCCCGGTTTAATCCATGATGGATCTTTGATTACACACGGATCGTTCAGGTTCTGGATAATCTCAGATTCAATGAGAGCTGCGGGAGTTTCTCCTATCATGAGAACACGCCATGGCGTATAAACTTCATCATTAAAACGGACTTTAATGCCGGTTTTCTTCTCTCCCGGTAATGGTACCAGTTTGGTTGTAAGCTGATTGGTGGAACCATTTGTGCCAATATAAAATGCGGCATAATTATCAATTTTAGCTTCAGTGATTGCAACCCAGCAGTTATTGCCGTAATCCATCAACATCGGCATTCCGGCTATCGATTTATCGGTAAGATAACTCAACGGATGCTCAAAAAACTCGGCTTCATTGGAGGAGGAGTAACCTTTATATTCAACAATCCATGCCTTAGGATCTCCCGGAATACTGAAAGTGGTCAGCTCCTTCATAATTTGTCTGTCTCCGACTTTTGAACTTCTTAATAGTTTGTAACGAAAAGCAACACCATCGTTGTAAGCTCTGGCAAAAAGATCCATCTGTCGCATAGGATCTGATTTCTCCTTCAGGGATAATTGAAGTTCATTGTAGTGGTTAGTTATCTCCGAATGTTTCGATTTTACCACCGGAATCCAGGTTTCGTTGAAACTCTTAACTGATTGATCAATAAATATGAAATTGCCGGTCATTTCAAGTTCGTCTTTAAGTTCAAATCCAAGCAGGGAAGGATTAATAATTTTCTTTCCGTGGAATGTTAATGAGTAAGTCAGCTTATCACTATTGCTTATGGTAAGTATTATATTATCATCGGGCGATTTAACGGAAATATCCTGGGCTTGAATTGTTGAACCGGCAACCGAAATAAAAAGGAAAAAAAGGATCTTAAAAGGATTCATGGCTTATTTTTTAATTTGAAAACTGTTATTTTCCTATCTGCTGAACAGAATCTTTCTGTATTAATTTTATTTCTGAAAGTTTACTTTAAATATTGATCCAGAAACTTAAACACTTTGTTAAGGTTCTCAACTGTTTCAAATTGAGGACCACCGTGATATGTATTTTCCAAAAGGATAAATGTGACTTTCTCTTTACCCAGTATTTTTTCAAGATCATAAGCAAAACTGACAGACTGTTCAGCTGGGACAAGCTGGTCTTCTTTACCATGCTCAATGAAAAAAGGGGGATCATTTTTCGTTATATATGTCGCCGGATTGGCTGCTTTTACTAATTCAGGTATTTCTGAGATCTTTCTTCCCAGAACTCTTGATTCGGGAGAATTATCGAGGCCGTGATCCGACTTACCTTTTCCGCTTTTAATGAATTGTTCATCCATTTTTGAAA
>JGI20214J51088_10000056_pt1 | contig 70009 bp, 47 predicted proteins | sample WetSurMetagenome_FD_51088 | JGI IMG/M metagenome (IMG submission 51088) | reverse complement strand
TGATCTCTGCAGGTTTGCTGGTACTGACCCTCGCTTTTGGAGCCAGGGTAAATGAGGCAACACGATGGCTTGTAATCCCGGGTACAGGGTTCAGGCTGCAGACTTCTGATGTGGCTAAAGTGGCACTTGTAATCTATCTGGCAAGAACCCTGGCAAAATACCAGAACGAACTTGACAATTTCCTGCTGGTGACAAAACTTTTTATGATACCCATTGGAGTTATCTGTGCCCTTATCATGCCTGAAAACCTCTCCACATCAGCAATGATCTTTGGAATGAGCCTGATAATTCTTTTTATAGGAAGAGTACCATTGAAATATCTGTTCGCTTATGCCGGCATGGCAGTGGTCGGGGTTGTTCTGTTTGCGCTTGTTCTCACCTGGGTTAGTGATGACAACAGGGTACAGGTATGGAAAAACAGGATAGAGCATTATTTTTCAGGAGAGCCGGATGAAGATGGCGATTACCAGGCTAACCAGGCGAAAATTGCAATATCAACCGGAGGCCTTTTCGGTAAAGCTCCCGGAAGAAGTACCCAGAGGAATATGCTGCCCCAGTCAAATTCAGATTTCATCTTTGCAATTATTATAGAGGAATATGGCCTGTTACTTGGCGCAGTACCGCTGGTGCTTGCATACCTGATCCTGCTTTTCAGGGGGGTGACAATTGCCAAGAAGTGCGAGACGGCATTTCCTGCATTCCTGGTTCTGGGGTTGATTGTGATGATTGTGATTCAGGCTTTCCTCAACATGCTCGTTGCGGTTGGCCTGTTCCCGGTAACGGGACAAACCCTTCCCATGGTCAGCTGGGGAAGGACATCTGTGTTAATGATGAGCTTTTCAATAGGGGCAATATTAAGTGTAAGCAGGGTGGTTAATGCTAAAATAAAGAAGGAAGAACTGCCTGTTGAGGATACTGTTGAAGAAGGAGAAAAGATTTATGAACCCGCAAAGACATAAGAGGATAATAATTAGCGGTGGTGGAACGGGAGGACATATCTTCCCGGCAATTTCCATTGCGAATGCCCTCAGGAGAACAGACCCTGCGACTGAGATCCTTTTTGTAGGTGCTGAAGGCAGGATGGAAATGGAAAAAGTGCCGGCAGCAGGATATAAGATTGTAGGGCTTCCGGTAGCAGGTTTTCACAGGAGCCTTACACCAAGGAATTTCGTGGTTCTCTACAAGCTTATAACCAGTATTTTCAAGGCAAGAAAGATTATTTCCAATTTCGGTCCTGATGTGGTTGTCGGGGTTGGCGGATATGCAAGCGGACCTGTTCTCAGGCAGGCAGGAAAAATGGGGATCCCCACTCTGATCCAGGAACAAAACAGTTATGCCGGTGTCACCAATAAACTGCTAGCCGGGAAAGCTTCAGTGATATGCGTTGCATATGATGGAATGGAGAAATATTTTCCTGCAGGAAAAATTATTAAAACGGGGAACCCGGTTCGCCAGAATTTCGATAACCTCGAAAACCTTCGTAATGCTGCACTTTCATTCTTCGGGTTAAAACAGGAACAGCCTGTGATTCTTATACTTGGTGGTTCTCTCGGTGCAGGAACAATAAATAAAAGCCTCACGGAAAATATAGATAAAATAGCCTCATCCGGTTGCCAGTGGTTATGGCAGACCGGGAAAATCTATTTCGACAAGGTTAGTGAACTTGTATCCCAGGAGAAGACTGAAAACATTTCGCTGCATAGCTTTATTAACAGGATGGACTATGCATTTGCCGCAGCCGATATAATTGTATCACGGGCAGGAGCAGGGACAATCTCAGAATTATGCCTGGTTGGAAAGCCAGTCATCCTGATACCTTCACCCAATGTTGCGGAAGATCACCAGACAAGAAATGCCCTTGCTCTTACATACCGTAATGCTGCTATAATGATTAAAGACAAGGAAGCATCATTGCGGCTTGTTAATGAGGCGACCAGGCTGGTTTTTGATAATGAGGAAAAGGCTTCTCTATCTGCCAATATTATAAAAATGGCAGACAGGGATGCTGATGCAAGAATTGCAGAAGAAATCTTCAAGCTGGCAGGAAAATGATGGATCTGGAACATATTGAAGGATTGTATTTTGTCGGCATAGGTGGTATCGGCATGAGTTCTCTTGCACTTTATTTTGCAGGAGGCGGATATGTTATTGCCGGTTATGACAGGTCGAAGAGCTGGATTACAGACTCTCTTACTGACGCCGGATGTTCCATCTCTTTTTCAGACAATACAAACACAATACCTCAGTTATTCAGGGATCAGGAAACGAAGGATAAAGTAATAGTCGTCTATACTCCCGCAATACCCGCTGAAAGCAGGATCCTTACATTTTTCCGTAGTAATGGCTATAGTATATTCAAAAGATCGGAGATACTTGGTGCAATATCTGAAAAAACAGATACGATAGCCATCGCAGGAACACATGGAAAGACAACAGTATCGACAATGACGGCTCATTTTCTTAAGCAATCAGAAGTCGACTGTTCTGCATTCCTGGGAGGGATTTCAAAAAACTACGATTCAAATCTGATCACAGGAAACAGCCGCTATACCGTTATGGAGGCTGACGAATATGACCGGTCATTCCACAGACTGAAACCATTGATTGCTGTGGTTACCGCAGTCGACCCTGACCATCTCGAAATATATGGAACTCATGAATCGATGATCGAAGGATACAATGAGTTCTGCAGGAAGATAAGGAGGGGAGGCATACTTATATATAATTATGAGATAAGGTCAAAAATTGAAAACCCACAGGAAGTGAACTGCTTTACCTATGGAAAAGACCCTGCTGCAGATTACCGGTATTTTAATGTAGAGCACACGGGCGACTATTATGTCTTTTCGCTAAAAACTCCTGCCGGTGTCCTCAGCAATATACATTTCCCGTTCCCCGGGATAATAAATATTGAAAACCTGACAGCTGCTATTGCCGTAGCACTTAACTGCGGTGTTAAAGAGGATGAAATAAGAAGAGCTGCATTGCTTTTCCGGGGTGTCAGAAGACGGTTCGACATAAGAATAAACAGGCCAGGATTTACCTATATCGATGATTATGCCCATCACCCGGAAGAAATAAGGGCGTTTATAATTTCAGTCAGGGAATATTTTGGCGGGCGAAAGATCACGGGAATATTTCAGCCGCATCTTTTCACCAGGACCAGGGATCATGCCGATGGATTTGCCGAAATCCTCGATAAGATTGATGAAGTGATCCTGCTGCCCGTTTACCCGGCCAGGGAAAAGCCAATTCCCGGAGTGTCATCTCAAATGATACTCGACAGGATGAAACTTAAAAACCGCAGGCTCCTGGCAATGAACGATATTCCAGGCAAACTCGATCCGTCAGAACTGGATGTTCTCCTGACTATCGGTGCAGGCGACATTGACAGCCTGGTTGAACCTATTGAAAGGAAATTCAGGGAGGAGGCTGCAGGATGAGAAAAATATTTAAAATACTGCTGCTCATACCTGTCTTGTACCTTTTTGCAATGCCGGTTTATTATGCTGTTTCGAATAATAAAAAGCCTTGCAGTGACATTATTATAAGTATTGCTGATTCGTCTGATTATCATTTTGTTACCAAACGCCAGTTGCTGAATCTCGCATATGGGAGAAACGGGAAAATACTTGGTCAGCCCCTGAACAAAGTTTCAGTCAGCGATATTGAAAATCGTATAAATGTCCTCAGGGAGCTGAAGATTGCTGAAGCATATATAACTTTTGATGGTGCACTTCATGTATTTGTTGATCAGCGAAATCCTGTTTTGAGGATAATACCTGATGAAGGTGGAGATTATTTTCTTGACGATGAGGGATACCTCTTCAGGAAGAGGAATCTTTATAATCCCAGGCTCCACCTGATAGAAGGCAATATAAATATTACACCTGCCATGCTCGATTCAGTTAGTGTCCTAGATACTCTGATCAAAGGTACAGTTCTGAAAGAGGCTTTTCATTTTGTAAATTATATTAACAGGGATAACTTCTGGTCGGCCCAGATAGACCAGATAGAGGTTGACGGTAATGATGAGATCAGCCTTATACCAAGGGTAGGAAGTCATATTATCCATCTCGGGTCATTTGAAAATTACCAGGGTAAACTGAGGAACCTTGAAGCATTCTATGAGGATGTTATGCCTGTGGTTGGATGGGATAAATATTCCACTATCAACCTTGAATACAAGGACCAGATTGTTTGTAAAAAACGTAAATGAGTAACCATATTTAATTCATATGAGCAACAAAGAACAGTATGTAGCAGCTATCGACATAGGCACCACAAAAATTGTGGCAATCGTCGGTAAGAAAAACGAGAATGGCAAAATTGAAATTCTCGGATTGAGCAAGGCTCTTTCAAAAGGCGTTAAAAGAGGTGTTGTGCTTAACATCGAAGAAACGGTTAATGCAATTCAGACTACCGTCGATGATGTGCAGAAAAGATCAGGTATCATGTTTACTGAGGTATTCGTAGGCATAGCGGGCCAGCACATAAAGAGCATGAAGAACCGTGGCTATATCACCCGCGAAAACTATGAGGATGAGATAAGAAAAGAAGAAGTCTTCAGGCTCATAGAGGATATGCATAAGATACATATTGATATTGGTGAAGAGATCATTCATGTTATTCCACAGAATTTCATTGTTGATAATGAGACCGGTGTGAAAAGCCCTATTGGGATGTGCGGGAGGCGCCTCGAAGCCAATTTCCATATTGTGATCGGTCAGGTTGCTGCAGCAAAGAATATTGAAAAATGTGTGCGTAAAGCCGACCTTAAGGTCAGGGATATGATCCTCGAGCCACTGGCATCATCAGATGCTGTACTTACTGAGGATGAGAAAGAAGCAGGTGTTGTACTTGTTGATATTGGTGGTGGCACAACTGATGTCGCTGTCTTTTATGATAATATAATAAGGCATACCGCAGTAATACCGCTCGGAGGCAATGTGGTTACCAAAGACATCAAGGAAGGTTGTGCAATATTACAGAGGTTTGCAGAACAGCTTAAGATTCAATATGGTTCTGCACTTGGAGATATTGCCCCGGAAGACAAGGTCGTATCCATACCCGGAATTAGCGGAAGGGAGCCTAAGGAAATTTCATTCAGGAGCCTGGCGTATATTATACAGTCGAGAATGGAGGAGATAATTGACTTTGTCAATTTCGAAATTCAGAATTCAGGGTATGCCGACAAACTTGCAGCCGGCGTAGTTATTACCGGAGGAGGAGCAATGCTCAAACATCTTCCCCAGCTTATGAAATTCAAAACTGCCATGGATGTCAGGATTGGTTATCCCAATGAACATCTTGCCGGAACGAGCAAAACTGAAATCAACCAGCCTATGTATGCCACAAGCGTAGGCCTCATTATGAGGGGATTTGAATACCTCGAGACTTATAAGCAGGATTTCAGCGCCGGGCGGCTCAATGAATTTACAATGCCTCCCAAACGGGAAGTTCATGAAGAGGAAGAAGTTGAAGTCCCTGATTTCACCGGTGAAGCACAAGAAGATGTATCAAACGAAAAGATGTCGATCGCTGACAAAATAAAAGCGATGATGAGGCAGATGTTTGAGGTGGAAGACCAGGCTATCAGCTGATCTGAAATTAATATGGTTACGGGAAGAGAAATTACTGTTCAACAATAAAAAAAGAAAAATATGTCAGACGATATAATGAATTTTGATCTGCCTGTCGAAAGATCGTCGATAATTAAAGTCCTTGGGATTGGCGGCGGTGGCAACAATGCAGTCAACCATATGTTTGAGAAAGGTATCCGCGATGTAAATTTCATTGTCTGCAATACCGACCATCAGGCACTGGCAAAGAGCCCGGTTCCTATAAAGGTACAGATAGGGGAATCGCTGACTGAGGGAATGGGTGCCGGCAGTCAACCCGAGAAGGGCAGGAAGGCGGCACTCGAAAACATCGACAATGTTATGGATGCCTTGTCAGGTAATACAAGGATGGTTTTTATCACCACAGGAATGGGAGGAGGTACCGGTACAGGCGCCATCCCGGTGATAGCCAAAGCTTGCAGGGAGGCAGGCCTGCTGACAATTGCAGTTGTAACAATTCCTTTTAAATCGGAAGGGAAAGTGCGGATCCGCTATGCAATAGACGGAATAACCGAATTGAAAGATAATGTCGACTCATTGCTTGTCATAAATAACGAGAAGCTCAGGGAGATATATGGCAACCAGGGTGTCTCAAGCGCTTTTTCAAAAGCTGATGATGTCCTTACGACTGCTGTAAAAGGAATCGCAGAGATAATAACTGTAACAGGTTATATAAATGTTGATTTCGCAGATGTTGAAACCGTGATGAAGGATTCGGGTGTCGCTATCATGGGTATGGGAACAGCATCAGGCGAAAACAGGGCTATCAAGGCTATCGAAAATGCCCTCTCATCACCGCTGCTAAATTCAAACGACATTACTGGTGCAAAAAGCATACTGATAAACATTTCGTCCGGCAAAGGAGAACATGAACTTACAATGGACGAACTGGGTGAGATAACTGATTTCATGTATGATGCCGCTTCTGATGATGCGTTGATTATCAGAGGATTATCGCAGGATGAAAACCTGGGCGAGAACATAAGTGTTATCGTTATTGCAACCGGCTTTGAGGCTAACAGTATTTTCCAGCCTTATAAACCAGGGAAGAAGAGCAAGGTTGAACTCTTCCCGGAGAATAATATAGTCCCTCCCAGGATAATTCCTGAAAGAGCAGAAGGAGAAATAAAAGTACTTGACAAAAAGCGGAAATCCATAATTTCTGATTTTGATGAAGAATCGCAGGGTACTATTGATTTTGGTCAGCTCGGGCAGGATGGCGGCGGAACCCTTAGAGAGATGCAGGGTGACAATGAGGATGATGTGCAGGAAAAAAATGAGAATACCCTGAAGAAAGTAAAGCATATGCAGAAGATCCTTAAAAAGGAGGGCCTCTCAAATAAGACTATGAAGGAGAACATCGATACATTTGAAGATGTGCCTGCATACATCCGCAGGAATATGCTGCTCACTACAAGCGATAAGAATTCAACCAGCAAACTCTCGAAATTTACCCTCACATCTGACGATGAAGATGGTCCGGTGTTACGCGAGAACAACGCTTATCTGAACGATAATGTAGACTGATGAATTTCTGACAGAATACATTTCCCTCCTCCCGGAAGCAGGATATTATCATACTTGTATTGAAGGTTGTAAAGTAAATGCAACCCGGATGTTCATCAGGATTCTTTCAGCTTCATGCTGACCCCGGACAGACAACTTTTATGTCTCTTCCCCGTTATTTTTCTATATTTGGGGCGTGAAGAAGATTTTTGCCATATTATTTTTTATGCTTTTCGCAGCAGGATCATCCGGACAGGAAAAGAAAGCCCCCGTAAAAAAAATCATTAAACAATGGTCCCTTTCTTCCGATTATACAACGGAAATAATTCTGCCATTCGATACTACATTTTCACTTTTCCACAGGTACAGGCTTACTGACAGATATTCTTCGCTTAATGCCACACTTGGAAACTATGGACTCCCTTTCTACCAGTTAAATTTTTTCGACAGGATCACTGATCCGGATAAATTTCTCTATGCTTCATATTTCCCGCTTATGCATCTTTCCGATAATGCTGTTTTTATGAACACGCAGATTCCGTTCACCGAACTGGTATGGAGCTTCGGAACACCCAGGGAAACGTCGGAACAGACTTTCAGAATAAGGCACTCACAAAATGTAAACAGGTACCTTAATTTCGGGCTCATATATGACATTGTATACAGCCTGGGTCAATATAATTACCAGAGATCAGAGGATAAAACATTTACATTGTTTTCATCATATACGGGTACTAAATATAAGCTCTATGTGGCTGCAGGATTAAATAACCTTGTAGCACATGAGAACGGGGGGATTGTAAAAGCTGAAGAACTGAAATCACTGAAAACCCGTGATGTGGAAGTGAATCTCGGAAGCCTCGACAATGCCTCCAGCATTTTAAAGAACCGCAACCTTCTTATTGTTCAGCGTTATACTGTCGGAGGTGGCCCGGCTAAAAATGACAGCACTGCCACAAAGAAAACCGGATTCCTGGGACTGAGCGGTACATTTTCACATATACTTACATGGGATTATAATAAGAGGACATACACAGACAATTTTCCATCCTCAGGATTCTATGATACAGCTTATATAAGTAATTCATTAACATTTGACTCACTCTATTTCCGCAATTTAAAGAATACAATACGATTTGATTTTGTAACCGATACCTCGAAAAAAATCAGCCTGGGAATTGGTTTCGGCTTCAGGAATGAACTCAGGAAATACAGCCAGATCATCCCGACACATGATACAAATTATGCCGATACTGTTTCATGGAACAGAACAACTAATGTCCTTGTAGCCAGGCTATATAATTCCATCGGGAAGAAGTTCAGCTGGAATGCCGACGGAGAGCTTTATATTACCGGGTACAGGGCAGGTGATTTTACGATAAGGGGTGAGATGCTGAAAACATTCGAGTGGAAAAAAGGAACAGCCCTCTGGAGCATTAACGGATCGATGCTGAACAGGGAACCAGCTTTCTGGTTCAACCAGTGGGGAGGCAACCATTTCGAATGGCACAATAACCTGAAGAAAGAATTCAGGATCGATATTGGCACAGTCTTTTCATACCCGGCCCGAAAGGCAGAGCTTAAATTCAACTATGCCATAATAGATAATTATTTTGATTTTGGTACCGATGCGCTTCCTTCCCAGCATGAGGGAGGATTATCTGTAGCTGCTATTACAATCAGAAAAGAAGTCAGGGCCTGGAAGTTCCACCTTGCCGGAGATGTGTTGCTTCAGCAGAGCAGCAATAGCGAAATCCTCGATCTTCCTCTTTTTGCGACCAGGTCAACATTCTATTTTGAGCACCTTTTCAGGTTCAAATCTACCAATGGAAGGCTGAACGTCCAGCTTGGCGCAGATGCAATATATCATACCTTATATCATCCATATTCATACATGCCCGCTACAGGCAGGTTTTACAGGCAGGATAATACGTTGACAGGAAATTATCCTTTTCTCAATGTTTTCCTTAATGTCAAGCTGAAAAGAGCCAGGATCTTCGTTATGTACGATCATCTGAACTCCGGCTGGATGGATTATAACTACTACATGATACCAGATTATCCTCAGAATATCAGGATGTTACGGTATGGAATAGCCTGGACGTTTTATAATTAAAAAAAAGTTGTACCTTTGCACCCTGTTTTTAAAAAGCACAGGTATTAACTAAAAGAAAGCCTTTGATAAAAAAGACAATCATTTTATTGACAATACTGGCAGCAGTTTTTTCGTCCTGTTCTCACTATCCAAATCCTTCTAAAAATATAAGCCCGGTATCCTTTGACCTTGATTCAATAATGAAGAGAGGGAAGCTGATTGCTGTTACAGATTTTAATTCGACAAACTATTTTCTTTACAAGGGGGAACCGATGGGGTTCCACTATGAATTACTGAAAGCGTTTGCTGAACATCTGGGTGTAGACCTGGAAATCATCACTGAAAATCACCTTGAGCATGCTTTTGATTTCCTTAATTCCGGTCAGGCAGACCTGCTGGCTATAGGACTGACAGTGAATTCATCAAGAAAAAAAGATATAAACTTCACCGGTGCTATCCTTGAAACACGGCAGGTGCTGGTTCAGAGGAAACCAAGAAGCTGGAAGTCAATGACAGAAGAATCACTGAACAGGCACCTTGTAAGGAGCCAGCTCAGCCTTGCCGGGAAGACTGTTTATGTCCAGGAAAACTCCGTTCACCTCGATCGCCTGAGAACCCTATCGGATGAAATCGGCGATTCAATAAACATAATCCAGGTCCCGTATGAATCAGAAGAACTGATAAGAAATGTGGCAAAAGGGGAGATTGAATATACTGTTTGTGACGAATATATAGCCACTGTAAATTCAAGCTATTATCCTGAGATTGATGTCAATACGCCATTGAGTTTCCCTCAGAAAATTGCCTGGGGTGTCAGGAAGAACAATTCGGAAAAACTTCTTAATGAGCTTAATATATGGATTGATGCTTACCGTAAAACGACATCATATTCAATGCTCTATTCGAAATATTTCAGGAATTCAAGGTCTGGCACTATTATAAAAAGCGACTATTATTCACTGAGCACCGGGAAAATTTCCCAGTATGACGACCTTATTAAAAAAGGCAGTGAACAGATAGGCTGGGACTGGAGGCTGCTGGCTTCTCTTGTTTGCCAGGAATCTCATTTTGATCCTGAAGTGGAATCATGGGCCGGGGCTTACGGATTAATGCAGATCATGCCCAAAACCGGTGAAAATTTCGGCATCGATATCACCTCCTCTCCTGCAAATAATATCAGGGCAGGTATTCTCTATATAAGTAAACTTCAGTCTATTTTCAAGGAAAAGATCCCTGATGATAGTGAGAGGATGAAGTTTATTCTTGCCTCGTATAATGCCGGTCCGGGACATGTACTGGATGCTATGAAGCTGACTGAAAAGAACGGAATGGATCCGCAGAAATGGGATGAAAACGTTTCAGTATGGCTGCTGAGGAAATCAAAACCTGAGTATTACACCGACACTGTTGTTAAAAACGGCTATTTCAAGGGAACAGAGTCTGTCAATTTTGTGACGGAAATCCTCGACAGGTATGAGCATTACAAGAACATGGTACCAGCATCCGACAATCACCTTGCCCTGCAGCAGGTTAAATAGAAGACTAAAGGTTTCAGTCGTACCTGATTGCTTTTACGGGAGTTATCCTGCTTATCAGGTTTGAAGGGACCAGCAACATTGCCAGTATTACAGCCATTGTTCCGGCATTAAGTAATATAACATGCAGAATATCAAGGTTTACCGGCACCGTCTTTATATAATATGATGTCGGGTCAAGGGTTATGAGCCCGGTCTTAAGCTGAAGCAGGGCCAGTCCAATTCCAATAATATTCCCCCAGAGTAATCCTTTACCGATCAGCCATGCCGCCTGGTACAGAAATATCCTTCGTACTGTCCTGTCATCTGAACCAAGAGCTTTCAGGACACCGATCATATTGGTTTTTTCCAGGATGAGTATCAGGAGACCTGAGATCATATTAAATCCTGCCACAATCAGCATCAGCAGGATTATTATAATGACATTGACGTCCTGGAAATTCAGCCAGTCGAATATCTGTGGGTATTTCTTTCTTATGCTGATAACTTTGAAATTATCTTCTTCACTTGAGATCTTATATCCGACAGCATCACTTACAGCACCATACATTTCGTCGAGCCTGTCGAAATCATCAATAAATATCTCAAATCCGCTGACCTGGTCATCTTTCCAGCCGTTAAGTTTCTTAATATGGCTGATATCACAGAAAACATAAACCTTATCGAATTCTTCAAGGCTTGTCTCATAAATACCGCTAATTGTGAATTTCCTCTGCCTGGGCGGATCCTGTACAAAAAACATTGCAAATGAATCACCGGTTTTCAGCTTCAGCATATCAGAGATCTTCTTTGAGATGATCACCTGGTCCGATCTGACTGTGTCGTTGACTGTAAAGACATCACCATCAACCATACAGTCTCTGAAGAAATCCCAGTCAAAATCGCTGCCAATGCCTTTAAGGACAACCCCCTGTATCTCTTCCCTTGTCTTTATTATCCCTGCCTTTGTAGCAAATATCTGGACATGCTTAATCCCAGGGAGATTCCTGATTTTTGGAATGAACTCCTGTCCTTCACTAATGGGAACTGTTTCGAGTGAATAATTTGAATCGTGATTAACAATCTGGATATCAGATCCAAAACCAACGACTTTTTCCCTTATCTGCTGCTTGAATCCTGTCAGGATAGCCACAGCAAGGATCATAACAGCCAGCCCGAGTGATATCCCGATCACAGCAATCACATTAATAGGCCTGGAGAAGGAACTTCCCTGGGTTCTGCCTTTAATGAGGCGCTGTGCTATGAAATATGGAAGGTTCATAAGAAGATAGAATTCAAAATTAGTAGATTTACGGTACAAAACAGCACAATGAAAAAACTATTACCGGTCCTTTCGTTTTTTCTTATCCTGGCCCTCTCATGCTATGGTGTGAAGCAGACCCCGTCACCAGGAGCAAATCAGTATAAGGATTACAGGAATCTCATTGAAGGTAAATCAATTGCAATTGTAGCAAACCAGACATCGCTGGTCGGGGAAATGCATCTTGTCGATTATTTGCTGGGGAAGGGTTTTAATAAAGGCAGGATAATCAGGATTTTTGCACCGGAACACGGTTTCCGCGACCTGGCTGATGCGGGAGAAGAAATCAAAGATGGGAAAGATATTAAGACCGGACTGCCAATTACCAGCCTTTATGGCTCACACCAGAAACCTACACCTGATGATTTAAAGGGTATTGATGTTGTTCTCTTTGATATCCAGGATGTGGGCGTAAGATTCTATACATATATTTCTACCCTTCATTACCTTATGGAATCGTGTGCTGAGAACCACGTAAGGCTGATTGTACTTGACAGGCCAAATCCAAATGGGTTTTATACAGATGGTAATATCCTGGATACAGCATACAAATCTTTTGTGGGGATGCATCCTGTACCGGTAGTTCATGGAATGACGGTGGGAGAATATGCCATGATGATAAATGGAGAGGGTTGGCTTAAAGGTGGTATCAGGTGCGATCTTACTGTTATTAAATGCGGTAACTATAATCATAACACCTTTTATGAACTGCCGGTGAGACCGTCGCCGAACCTGCCAAATCAGACTTCAATATATCTCTATCCTTCACTTTGCTTTTTTGAAGGGACAAATATTTCACTTGGCAGGGGCACAGCATTCCCATTCCAGGTTTTTGGCTCCCCTCTTCTTGCAGACAAGGGGTTCAGCTTTACTCCGGAGAGTTTACCTGGAGCCAAAAATCCTCCCTTGCTGGGTATTAAATGCTATGGTACTGATCTTCGCAATGCTATGAAAGACAAAATTATCCCGTCGCCAAAAATTAGGCTTGACTGGTTGATAGATACTTATAATTCTTATCCGGAGAAGGATAAATTCTTTACGAAATATTTTGATGTTCTGGCTGGTGGCCCGGTGCTCAGGGAACAAATAGTGAAAGGAATGAGTTCCGAAGAAATCAGATCAGGCTGGAAAGAGGGATTGGACCTCTTCAACAAAATCAGGGAAAAGTACCTGTTATATAAATAACAATATTCCTGAAACCCAGTTATTTATCATAATGTGCGTCCGGGATATACACCCAGGGCCTCAGCAAGAACCTCCATCGCATTCCTGAGATCATCGATCTTCAGGACATAAGCTATACGGACTTCATTTTTGCCTGATCCGGGTGTGGAGTAGAATCCTGATGCCGGTGCAACCATAACAGTCTGGTTCTTATATTCAAATTTCTCAAGGAGCCACTGTGCAAATTTATCGGAATCATCTACAGGAAGCTTTACAACTGAATAGAAGGCACCTTTAGGTTTCGGGCAATAAACACCCGGTATTTTATTGAGAGCCTCGACCATAAAATTGCGCCTTGCTGTATATTCTTTGTTCACATCCCTGAAATATTCAGGAGGTGTTTCAATGGATGCTTCCCCGACGATCTGTCCTAACCCGGGAGGAGAAAGACGAGCCTGTGCAAATTTAAGTGCAGTGGAGATGACCTCGCAGTTCTTTGTCACAAGTGCACCAATCCTCACGCCGCATTCACTGTAACGTTTTGATACTGAGTCTAACATTACAACATTATTCTCCACTCCTTCAAGCTTCATGGCTGAGAAATGCTCAGCTCCGTCGTAGCAGAATTCCCGGTATGCCTCGTCAGAAAAAAGATAAAGGTCATGTCTTTTTATTATATCCCTCAAATGAAGCAGCTCCTCTTTGGAATAGAGGTACCCTGTAGGATTATTGGGATTGCAGATTATTATCCCTTTGGTTTTCGGGGTGATTTTCTTTTCTATCTCGCTGATAGGCGGAAGTGCAAAATCATCCTTAATATATGAAGTTACAGGTACAATCTTTATTCCTGCTGAATTGGCAAAGCCATTATAGTTGGCATAAAATGGTTCCGGAGTTATTACCTCTTCTCCAGGGTTTACACATGAATTAAGTGCGAAAAGTATTGCTTCAGATCCACCGGTGGTTATTAACAGATCAGAGTATTCCACCTCAATGCCTATGCTCCTGTAAAAACCGGCCAGCTTTCGACGGTACGATTCATTACCGGCTGAATGACTGTATTCAATAACCCTGGTATCGAGGTTGCGGATAGCATCCAGGGCAACATCTGGTGTTGGAATATCTGGCTGACCAATATTAAGGTGATATACTTTCCTGCCCCTGCGTTTGGCCTCATCTGCAAATGGCGCAAGCTTTCTGATTGGCGAGGGTGGCATGGCTCTTCCTCTGTCGGATATTGATGGCATCTTATTACTTGTATAAAGATTAATTTTCAATAACGTCAAAAGTATAAAAAATAGGATTTAAAAACCCTGATCATGTTCATGGTTATTTTTATGTTCTGATTTTACATTACCATCAGAACATCATTGTTGGTAACAAAATTATTCCAGTTTAGTGTGAAAAGGGATACCTTTAGAACTTACAAGACAAATTTTCAGCTGTTACCTGAATGATGAGAAATTCGTATAAAATCCATTTCCTGGTTGCCCTGTCCCTGCTGGTATGCACTGATTTGATTTTTGGACAAGTAAAGGGATTTGAAAATATTAAGTGGGAAAGGGAAAAAATTGCAGCAGGGCTCATTCTTGAATCAGCTCATACCATGTTGAACGATACTATTCCGCAGAATATAAATATTCTAAAAGTAAACCTGAAAAGAAGGAAAATTTCCCTGATCCATAATCCGGTAATAAATGTGCCTGTAAGCATGCAGGCTGGCAATGCATCCGCAATTGCGGCGGTAAATGCCGGATTTTTCAATATCAAGACTGGCGGTTCGGTTACATATCTGCGGGCAGCCGGGATTATCCTAGACCCTGATACCGCGGTTAAATGGGTACGCAACGCCAATATGAACGGGGCTGTACAAATTAGAAGATCCGAAAGGTTGTTTATTGGAAGACGAATGCAGAATAGCTGGTATGACATGCATGATGAGTTTGAGGACATTCTGGTAACAGGTCCACTGCTTATAGAGCATGGAAAAAAGAGTGTACTGCCGGCGACTTCCCTGGCTTCGAACAGGCATCCACGGACTGCCATAGGTGCAAGGAACAAGAGGAGGATTGTGCTGATAACCGTGGATGGCCGTGCCATAGAATCAGCAGGGATGACTCTTGATGAACTTGCTGACGTGTTTTTGATTCTAAAATGCAGGGAAGCCGTTAACCTGGATGGCGGAGGCTCGACAACAATGTGGATCAAGGGCAAACCTTTCAACGGAGTGGTGAACATGCCTTCTGATAACAGGAAATTCGATCACGAAGGTGAAAGGCCAGTAGCCAATGTGCTTATAATAAAGTAAATACCTGGGATTAAATTATTCAGTTCCTGTCTGCAAGCAACGCACATTGCAGCTTCACTATCTCGGCACAGTAGTTAAAATTGCAATTTGTTGCAACATCATAATAAGTATGATAATTAGTGTCGTTATCTCCGGAAAAGAAGAACAGGGCCTTATAGCCATTCAGAAAGAATGGATAGCTGTCGCTTTGCTTGTTATATGTATTTGAATTAAAAAAACTCAGGACAGTATATTTTGTACAGATCTCCTCTGCAGCATGCCTGAGATCGTGGGAGTTGTCATAATCAATAATATTTACTGACCAGTATGAAGGTGATGGAGAGGTCTCAAATGCTATCATGTCGGAGTTAAGCATGAACCTAATCATTCCTGAATACCCTTCAGGGCTGGCTGCAAAATCGCGGCTTCCGTACAATCCCATTTCCTCAGCTCCGAAAGCAACGAACATGATTGTGCTCTTAGGTCTGAAATTGTTGCTTTTAAGAACCCTTGCTGTTTCAAGAACAGCTGCTGTACCACTGGCATTATCATTGGCACCCGGAACAACAGAGAGATCAGCCGTACTTACAACATCATCGTAATGACCACCCATGACACATAACGAATCAGGATATTCTGTTCCCTCAATATATGCAATAACATTATATTGAATCTGTTCATACAAAATGCTTCTGAATGTCTTTACGACATAGAATGAGTCGAGTTTAGCATTATCATAGCCCATTTGCTGAAATCGTCTCATGATACTGGTTGCCACTTCCCTGTGATTTGGTGCAAAGCAGAAGCGGCTTCCCATATCCTGAAGCCATTGAACATTTTTCTCAATGGAATCGGCTTGTATGTCCCCTATTATAGATCTTATGACATTTTCCTTTATAAGTTCATCTGTCTCTTTCTCACGGCAGGTTGTTATTGAGATCATAACAGATCCAATGATGAAGAGTCTGAACAATGTTCTCAGGAATCTGCAGTATTTATTAAAGCAATGTCTCATTTTAAAAACCTATGGGTGCCTGTGGTCTTAAGGCTTTTTCAACTCAAGGAGGCTAATATAACTTATTTTTCTATTTTTGCCTTTCAAATACACCTGATTAACCTTCTAAAGCTGATGGAAATTCCTGCAAAATATGAACCTGCAAGGGCAGAAAGCAAATGGTATGACTACTGGATGAAACATGGCTTCTTCAGAAGTGTGCCCAACGAGAGGGAGCCGTATACCATTGTTATTCCCCCGCCGAATGTTACAGGTGTGCTTCACATGGGTCATATGCTCAACAACACTATACAGGATGTTCTGGTACGCAGGGCAAGGATGCTTGGTAAAAATGCATGCTGGGTTCCGGGAACTGACCATGCCTCTATAGCCACCGAAGCAAAGGTTGTTGCCAAGCTGAAAAGTGAAGGAATTGAAAAAAGAGAGCTCTCCAGGGAAAAATTTATGGAACATGCCTGGGACTGGACGAACAAGCATGGAGGGATTATCCTTGAGCAGCTTAAAAAGCTGGGAGCATCATGTGACTGGGAAAGAACGCTGTTCACCATGGATAGCGAACGATACGATTCAGTTATAAAAGTGTTTGTCGACCTGTTCAACAAAGGTCTTATTTACAGGGGTGTAAGAATGGTTAACTGGGATCCCCAGGCAAGAACTGCTGTATCTGATGAAGAGGTTTATTTTACTGAGGAACAGTCTAAACTCTATTATGTCCGTTATAAGATTGCAGGGTGGAATGATTACATAACCGTCGCAACAACAAGACCCGAGACAATACTCGGGGATACTGCCGTCTGTGCTAATCCAAATGATCCGCGGTATAAGCACCTGAAGGGGAAGAAGGTACATGTGCCAATGACAAAACGTGAGGTTCCGTTCATATTCGATGAGTATGTTGATATGGAATTTGGTACAGGGTGCCTCAAGATCACTCCTGCCCACGATATTAATGATTACCTGATCGGTCAGAAACATAACCTCGATGTTATCGATATTTTCAATGATGACGGAACCATTAATCAGCAGGCCGGAATGTTCGCCGGGGTTGACAGGTTCCTGGCCAAGGACCTCGCTGAAGCCGAACTTACCCGTACCGGAAACCTTATTAAAGTTGTTCCGTATAATAATAAGATAGGCCGCTCAGAAAGAACACATGCGGTTATTGAGCCCAAGCTTTCGACACAGTGGTTCCTGAAAATGGAGGATATCTCCAGGCCTGCGCTTGATGCAGTGATGAATGGAGGCATTCATCTTCATCCGCCGAAGTTTAAGAACCTGTACCGTCACTGGATGGAGAATGTACATGACTGGTGCATAAGTCGCCAGTTATGGTGGGGTCACCGTATCCCGGCCTGGTACTATGGCAAGAACGAATTTGTGGTTGCCCTCAATGTGGCTGATGCTCTTGAGGCTGCCAGGAAAAAAAGCGGGGATAATTCTTTGAAGGAATCCGACCTCAGGCAGGATGAGGATGTCCTGGATACATGGTTTTCATCATGGCTCTGGCCAATAACCTCATTCGACGGAATAAATAAACCGGGCAACCCCGACATTAACTATTATTACCCGACCAACGATCTTATCACTGCTCCGGAGATACTTTTCTTCTGGGTGGCAAGGATGATCATCGCCGGGTATGAGTACCAGGGAGAAAAGCCGTTTAAGAATGTTTACCTGACAGGTCTTGTACGCGATCAGCAAAAAAGGAAGATGTCAAAATCGCTAGGCAACTCGCCTGAACCTCTCGATCTGATTGAGAAATATGGTGCCGACGGAGTAAGGGTGGGAATGCTTCTCTGCTCTCCTGCCGGTAACGACCTGTTATATGATGATTCGTTACCTGAGCAGGGCCGTAACTTTGCAAATAAGATATGGAATGCCTTCAGGCTTGTAAAAGGCTGGAATATTGACAATTCAGCCGTTCAGCCTGAATCGTCAAAGGCTGCCGTCAGGTGGATGGATGAAACATTGAAGAAAGCCACAGCTGAAATTGACTCTGACTTCAGTAAATTCAGGATCTCGGAAGCACTAATGGTTGTCTATAAACTATTCTGGGATGAATTTTCCGGATGGTATCTTGAAGCAATAAAACCTGAATATGAGAAGTCTGCAGATAAAGTAACATATGATGCAACAATTGGATTTTTCGACAGGTTGTTAAAGCTGCTTCATCCATTTATGCCATTTATTACTGAAGATATCTGGCAACGACTGGCTGAAAGAAACGACGGGGAGAGCCTGATGATTTGCAGGATACCTGAAGTAAAGAAATATAATAAAGAGCTTATTTCAAGGTTCGAAAATGCCAAGGAAATTATCAGCTCTGTACGTAGTGCCAGGAAAGAAAGAGGAATTCCAAATAAGGAGAAAGTATCTTTATTTATCAGGTCAGATAAAGAAAGTTTTGACCAGGATTTTCTGCCTGTGATAAGTAAGCTGTGCAATCTTGATTCAATTGGGTTTACTGATGAGAAATTGCCGGGAGCAATATCATTTATTGTCAATACAACAGAATTCTATATTCCGCTGGGCGAAAAACTCGACAGTGAAGCCGAAATTTCACGACTACATGAGGAGCTGACCTATTACAGGGGTTTTCTGGCATCTGTTATGAAAAAGCTTGATAATGAGAAATTTGTTCAGAATGCGCCAGCAAATGTCCTGGAAATGGAAAAGAAGAAAAGGAGTGATGCTGAAATCAGGATCAGCGCCCTGGAGGAAAGGTTGAAAGAAATAGGAGAATAAAGGTAGTGCCTTTTAATCCCTGTTAGGGCATTGTCTTCCTGACAAAATAATTGTTATTTACCGGAACAAGTTCCCATCCACTGTTTAAGACAAGGTGCCATCCTTCGCCTGTTACCCGGTTTTTATCAGTTTTATATCCTTTGGAGGTGATCCGCAGGTATTTAAGGTTATTGGCTACCAGGCAGCCTCCGTTTTCAACTGTCAGTTTTCCCCAGTTATCAGAAACCCTGATAGCATTGTATAATGTACCCAATGTATCCATAGGGTGAATATCTGAATCCTCAAAATCGAAATATGGGCTCTCAAGTTCAAGAAAAACTACCGGTTTTTCCGTAAAAGTGCTGAGTATCCTGTGAATCCTTTCTTTCATTTCTGCTGTACGTGCAGCTTCTTCATTTTGGATAGCTTCTATTTCATAGTTAAGGGCAATGCTGCCTGCAACATCGCGACAAACAGCCGGCAACTGAATATCATATAATTTCCTTGCTTCATCGGCCAGATCGACATTTTCAGACCTTATTTTGCTGAAATCATAACCCTTCTGGTAAAGGAGGTTTGCATACAAGGCTCCTGTGACAGGCCCGTACGACCTCGAATATCCGGGAAGAGAATAGATGCGATCGAGATATTCAAGAAGACGCTGGTTGTTTTCTTCCCTTGATTCAGTCGACAGGAGAATATATGTAAAGGCAGAGAGTCCTTCGAAGTTTTCAAATTTTATCTCATCGGCGACATACTGTGGATATTGCTCATGATTACAACCCTTGAATACAAGGGCATCCCTGATTGCAAGCTTCTGATCATCTCCTTCAGAATTTATTGCCTTGCGGAGAGCTTTCCACTCCAGCTTCAGCCAGAGCCGGGCATTCTTTTCATCCATGTTGTTTGTGTTATAGCCGGATGACTTGAAACCGATTGACTCCTGGTAACAATGAAACAGTCCGTGAATAGCTCTGTTGGTTATCCTGTATTCCCTTAATTCATCATTCTCAGAAGGAAGAGGAGCCATTGCAAACATCGTTTTCCCGTAAATGACAGCCGAGTTGCTTATCAATAGTTCTTTCGGATAAACGCCGGTATAAACACCATCTTTTTCCTTCAGGAGACCTTCGGCATCAGGTTGATTGGCAATGATTTTCCTTGAAGTGCGGTCGATATATATTATTGGTCCATAAAGGTTCCTGCCCCACAGTTTTCCATTATCCCTTTTACAGGCTGCTTCGACTTTATGAAAGGCCATAATGGCCATTTCCGGGGTAAAGTAAGTGTCATTTTGTTTTTCCCGGCAGCTAACCAGAGTCAGAAGAAAAGCCAGGAATATCCATCTTTTCATCGGAGAATTTTTTCTGATCCAAAAATAAGTAAAAAATTATCATTCAGACAATCTATCCCGATAAGCAACATCAGAATATGACTTTTAACATAATCCGGCATGTTTAAATATTTACTTTTGCTTCAGAAAGGAGAGTATATGTTATGGTATCAGAAGATGTATTAATGAATCCGAATGAGCTGGTAAGGTTTCTTCAAAAACCGGCAAAGGAATTCACTCGTAATGACATAGTTAAGTTTGTGGAGGCAAGAGGTATTTCCATGATTAACTTCAGGTATGTTGCAGAGGATGGGAAACTCAAGACACTTAATTTTGTACCTTACAGCAGAGATCATCTTGTTTCAATACTTACCGCAGGAGAGAGGGTGGACGGCTCAAGTCTTTTTTCTTCTGTGGAATCTGGTTCCAGCGATCTTTATGTTATTCCACGTTTCAGGACAGCATTTCTGAATCCATTTAGTGAAACACCATCACTTGAGATATTGTGTTCGTACTACAATAGTGACGGCAAACCACTTGAAAGCGCACCCGATCATATTTTGCGAAAAGCCTATTCACGGTTTACGAAAAAAACAGGCCTCAGGCTTAAGACTTTCGGTGAACTGGAATATTATATTAAATCATTTCATGACGATCTTTATCCTCTTGTCGACCAGAAAGGTTACCACCAGTCCAGGCCTTTTTCGAAATTTGAAGATATGCGAATTAAGGCCCTTGAATATTGTGCAAAAGCTGGTTGCAAAATAAAATATGGTCACTCGGAAGTGGGGAGTTTTACAAAAGATGGCGAGGATTATGAGCAGCATGAAATAGAATTTCTGCCGGTTGAGCCGGAGGATGCCGTAGATCAGCTTCTTATATCGAAATGGATTTTAAGGATGCTTGGTTATGAGTATGGTGTTGAAGTCAGCTTCGCTCCGAAAATAACTGTTGGCAAGGCAGGTTCCGGGATGCATATCCATATGATGCTCGAGAAAGACGGACGTAATATCATGGTAGAAAGTGGCAGCCTGAGCGCAACTGCGAAAAAAATGATTGCCGGTATTCTCGATCTGTCAAAAGCACTGACAGCCTTCGGCAATACGATTCCCACATCTTACCTCCGTCTTGTGCCACACCAGGAAGCGCCTACATCAATATGCTGGGGCGACAGGAACAGGTCTGTTCTGATAAGAGTGCCCCTTGGCTGGAATGGCGCCATGGATATGATAAAGGATGCCAACCCTGCCGATAACACTGAGTTTCCTGAAATGCCGGCTAAGCAGACTGTGGAACTCCGTTCTCCGGACGGGTCTGCAGATATCTATAAGCTTTTTGCAGGGCTTGTTGTTGCGATTGAACACGGGCTGGAAATGCCGGATGCACTAGTAAAAGCAGGGAAGCAGTATGTTGATTACAATATCTTCAGTGCGGAAGGAAAGTCGAGGATCAGAGAGCTGGAATCTCTTCCGGCATCATGCTGGGAATCAGCTGAATGTCTTAATGAGAAGAGGGATATTTTTATGAAGGACGATGTTTTTCCTTCAGGAGTCATAGATAGTGTCATTAAAAATCTGAAGGTTTTTGAAGATGAGCACCTGAGTGAGAAGATATTCAATAAACCTGAAGAGATTGCTGCACTTGTCAAACAGTTTCTTCATTGCAGCTGATCGTACTTAATCTTTCTTCATCTTCCTGCCTTGCGGCCTTGATGCTTAAGTTAAGTTCGAATCCGATAAGCAACGCTATAGAATTAAGGTAGAGCCAGATCATTATGACCATTAGTGTTCCTATCCACCCGTAAAGCCTGTTATACTGGCCTAGATTATTTACATAAGCTGAAAACCCAAGTGAAGTGGTAATGAAAAGTATTGTAGCCAGTGTTGAACCTGGTGATATAAACCTGAAATCGGCTTTCCTGGCAGGTGCAAAATAATACAGGAAGGAGATAGCCAGTAGCAATAGTCCTACAACAACGATCCATTTCAGGAGGACTACAATAAATATCACTGCTTTTCTTTCGAGTATTCCGAGTTCTACAAGTTTGTTCATAGAGCTCTTGCCAAAAATTACCAGTACTCCTGCAAAGGCTATCATCAATAAAACTATGAACAGGAGAAGTATTGAAACTTTACGCTGGCTTCTCCATGTCCGTGATTTGAAGTTATGTGATGAAACGACAAATGCATGGATTACAGCATGTATTCCATTTGTCGAGAAAATAACAGTGGCCAGGAATGTAAAGAGAAGCAATGCCCCGCTCTTATTTGTCACGATATCAACAATGGTATTTTCAAGGAAGCTGAATGCATTAACTGGCATCATGCTTTCGAAAAGTTTAATAAGCTCTTCCTGGAAATTCGGGATCGGGATGAATGGTATAAGTGAAAACAGGAATATAGTACCCGGGAGAAGTGCCATTAAGAGATTGAATGCAATTGAAGAAGCTCTGGTCACCAGAACACCTCTGCGGAAGCCCTTGATTACAAATTTTATAATATGGCTTACAGGGACTCCGTCGCAACCCGGAAGTACAAGTTTTCCCAGTCTGTTTTTCCCGCTGAAATCCCCAACTTTATGCATAATCTAGATAGCTTTCAGGCTCATGTCGAGACTCCTTATATGGTGGGTGAGTGCTCCCACAGAGATATAGTCGACACCACACTCGGCATAAGCCCTGACTGTCTCGAGAGTGATTCCTCCTGATGATTCGGTCTCGTATCTCCCCTGTATAATTTTTACAGCTGTAAGAGTATCCTCCAGGTTGAAATTATCGAGCATTATCCTGTTAACTCCTCCGATCTTCATGATCTTTTTTACATCTTCCAGGTCTCTGGCTTCGATTTCTATCTTAAGTTTTCTCCTGGTGCGCTGAAGATAATCCCTGGTCCTGCCAATTGCATTTTCGATACCTCCCGCATATTCAATATGGTTATCTTTAAGCATTATCATATCGAAAAGCCCCATCCTGTGGTTCATTCCACCACCGATCCTCACAGCTTCCTTTTCCAGGAATCTCAACCCGGGAGTTGTCTTCCTGGTATCGAGGATCCTTGCATTTGTGCCGGCGATAATGTTCACATACTGGTTTGTGCTGGTAGCTATACCGCTCATCCTCTGCATTATATTCAGGACAAGGCGCTCTGATTTCAGGATCGATTGCTGTCTTCCTGTTACAAAAAAGGCTATATCCCCGGGGAATATTTTTTTCCCGTCTTCAATCAGTATTTCAGTAACAAGGTCCTTATCGATAGATGTAAAAACTTCCCTGGCAACGTTAACACCTGCCAGTATACCCTCTTCTTTAATAATGAGCTTTGCTTTTCCGGTGGACTCCCATGGTATGCATGCCAATGAAGAGTGATCACCATCTCCCAGATCCTCGCCTATGCTTTTGAGAATAAATTCCCTGAGGATCCTATTTTCCATTTTCAATATCAATTCGGATAAGGTGTATCAGGAGCTCCTGGTCGACTTTTTTCATAAGGAAATAGATTCTGAAATCACCTTTTTCAGTCTTCAGGTTCCCGATAGCATACTGCACATCATTCTTTATTCCCTGGTACCGGATCACGAAATCCCTGGCGGGATGGGAGAGAAAAAAATCCTTAAGAATGGTTTCAGCAACATTTTTCTTATAGAAGTCCTCTTTTTCAGGAAGGAGCAATTCAACTGTAGCATTCAGGTATTTTGATAGTTCCGCCGCGTTGCCTGCCTTAAAGGCTAATGAAATTCCCTCAGGTATTCTGGCCTGTTCCTGGCCTGAAACCACCAGGCTGCTGAGCATCATGAAAACTGCCGGAAAAAAATATCTCATTCTCATTTAAGTGCAAGTTTATTGATGATCCCGGATTTTCTCCAGACAAATTTAACTAAATTCATTTAAGAATACTTCCCGGGTTCACAATATATTATAATTGCGTGGACACATTAATAATTATATTTTTGTATTTAATCCGTTCAGTTATTAATTGCAAAAGTCGGGCCAATATTTATGAGGATAGCGTTACTTCAGACCGGGAAGACAACTGAAAAACATATATCCGGGGGAGTGGATTTATATTCCGGGCGATTAAAGAAATACTGCTCATTTGAGATAATCACATTACCAGAACTGAAGGAAACACGCAATATGCCTCTTAAAGAGCAGAAGACCAGGGAAGGAAACCGAATAAAACAAGCTGTCGGCAAGGATGATATAATTATCCTTCTTGATGAAAGAGGCCGGGAGATGAGGACGGTGGAACTGGCAGACTGGATAAGGAAAAAGTCTGAGAATTCTTTAAAAAGACTCGTCTTTGTAGTAGGAGGTCCATGGGGATTCTCTGATGAAATTTATGAAATCGCAGATTTCCGTCTTTCACTTTCAAAGCTGACATTCCCGCATCAGCTGGTACGATTATTGTTTATGGAGCAACTTTACAGGGCATTTACGATTATCAGGGGTGAACCATATCACCATGAATAGACAGAAATTTATATTATGCTGAAAAAAAGGCCCATTCTGATATTCTTCCTTCTGGCAACTCTATTTTTATTGCTGGCAGTGGTTGCTGAATCGCTCTATTTCAGCGACTACGAGTATGTTTACAGGACCAGGCGGTTTAATAAAATACTTCATGAAAAGGAAAAGATCATGGATGATTGCCTTGCCGGGCTTGAACAGATAGTTGCAACCAGCAATCACCATGGATCATTTTCGGAAAACAGGCTTTTTTCAATTGCAAAGAAGAATAAAATTACCATCCTGGAATATCTTGATAACAAGCTGCTTTACTGGTCTGATAATGATTTTGATGTTCCTGTGGTGCTTGATGATTCGGTATTTATGAAGCCGATCATCTTTATCCAGAATGGATGGTTTGTACCTCGTGTAATGAAGGCTTCCAATGAGGTGGTTGTTGGACTGCTACGGGTCAGGACTGATCATAGTTTTGAAAACGATATAATAAGGAACGGTTTTGAGAAGGATTTCAGAATGCCGGCAAGGACGGGCTTCAGCCAGAATAATGATGACTCGCCATATAGAGTCTTTAACAGCCAGGGAACCTTCCTGTTTTCTCTTTCATTCCCCTCATTAAAGAGCACTACTGCACTCATTGTATTTCCACTGACACTCTGGGTGCTGACTTTTATTTTTATCATTCTTCTGTCACATAAGCTTTTCAGAGCTCTTTACCAGGGTGGTAAGGGAAATTCGGGTATTATTCTTTGCTTCCTTATATATAGTCTTTTATACCTGGTTTTACTCTTTTCAGGAAAGCCTGCCGTATTCGTAAATTCTAAACTCTTCTCGGCTTACGTCTTCTCGCTAAATGGCTTTATTCCATCGCTTGGACACCTTATGTTCCTGAGCATCCTGGCAGCAGATCTTTCATTTCTCCTTTTCAGGACAATTCCTTTCAGATCACCAGGTATTAGCAGAAAGGGTGCGATGACTATTATTTTATTACTGCTTCTGGTACTTGCAGCAGCTCTTATTTTCTTTCTGCATATACTTTTCGGGCGTCTGATAAGGGATTCAAATATAAATTTTGAGGCTTATAAAGTGCTTAAAATAAGCCTGTATAGTATTGCTGGTTATACGGCAATGATACTTTTATATATAGTACCATTGTTGTGTATAATCCGGTCGGTTCAGATCGGCAGACTGTTAATGGCTCAGTCAGGTGATCAGAGTAATGAAGGGTGGGTGCGAAACGATTATTTCAGCCTGATGGTAATCTTTTCATTGGTCTTCGGTTTTTATTCACTGGCGATGATCATAATAAATTCCGACAGGAAGACAACTGAAAATATAAAGATACAGGCACTTTCGCTCTCTACTGAAAATGACCCGGAAGCAGAACATATGCTTCTTGATTCATGGCCTGTGATGGAGGAGGATTCAGTCCTGAAGAAACTGATGAAAGGAGAACTCTTCCAGGATAATTATGCTTCCATAGCCACTTATCTGCATGAAACATATTTCAACGGTTACTGGAGTAACTATAACTTCTATATCAACCTGTGCAGGAGTGATGACCCTATGCAAATCGTCCAGACCGGAGAAATGATAGCCAACTGCTTTGATTTTTTCAATGAACGTGTAAAGAAATATGGACACCGGCTTACTGGTACAGGTTTCTGGTTCATTGATAACCAGGGAGGCCGGTCATATTATATGGGGGAGCTCCTTTTTGATCAGCCAGGTCGCCTGACAAATGGCTTATTCATTGAGCTATACAACGATATTAATGCTTTTCAGCCAGGTTATTCAGAACTTCTCCTCGATAAAAAATTCCAGGGTTACTCAGGTTTGAAAGACTACTCTTTTGCCAAGTATGTAAACGGAGAGATAGTACTTAAATCGGGGGATTTCGCTTATAATAAGTCCGATGTGGAGTATGTCGACAAAAATTCCGATTACAGGATATTTAAGGAAGGAAAATTCAAACATCTTCTTTATAAGAACGGGAATGCAACAGTTATTATAAGCCAGCCGGAAGTGCTTGCAGGTGACATCCTTATCACTTTTGCATACCTGTTTACCTATACCTTTCTTTTTATGGGGCTTCTGCTTCTGATAGTCCGCAGGCCAATTTTCAGAAATATCGGCTCATTAAATTTCAGGCAAAAACTCCAGCTTATGTTTACCGGGATATTGCTTTTCTCTTTCATCCTGGTAGGTATTATGATTTCGTACCTTACAATAAAGGAATACAAGGCGAAACATTATGAAATTATTACTGAAAAGCTCAATTCGATCTATCTTGAACTCGACAGTAAGCTGGCCGGGGAACAGGTTTTGTCGCATGACTGGCGCGATCAGACGGATCCTTCACTTAATGAGATGCTTATAAGACTTTCAAATATTTTTAACACAGATATAAATATTTACAATATCCAGGGTTTCCTGGAAGCCACCTCACGGGAGGAAATTTATTCCCGCGACCTTACAGGCCTGAGGATAAATAATGTTGCGAAAAATAATCTGGAAGTGCTTACGAAAAGTCTCTATTCGCAGACAGAGACAATAGGTCGGATGAAATATATTTCTGTATACGTTCCGTTCTACAATATCGACAATAAGTTACTTGCATATCTTAATCTGCCATATTTCAGGATGCAAAGTCAGCTGGCCAGGGAAATTTCCAACCTCGTAGTATCAGTAATTAATTTTACCCTTCTCCTTGTGGTAATAACAATGAGCCTCGCGGTTTTTATTAGCGGCAGGCTTACATCGCCGCTCACAATGCTGAATGAAGGTCTGGCATCTGTAGAGCTTGGAAAGAAAAGCAAGCATCTCGAGTATAAAGGATCAGATGAAATAGGGGAACTTGTAAAGCAGTATAACAGGATGGTCGATGAGCTTGATGAAAGCGCGGGAAAACTTGCTGACTCGGAACGTGAATATGCCTGGCGTGAAATGGCGAAACAGATTGCTCATGAGATCAAGAATCCGCTTACACCTATGAAACTGAATGTGCAGCAGCTTCTTAAATCGTGGAAAGACAGGATCCCTGATTTTAATGAGAAGATTGAGGGATTTTCAAGGAATCAGATTGAATATATAGATAATCTTTCGTCTATAGCTTCTGCTTTTTCATCATTTGCAAAGATGCCGGGAGCCAATCCCCTTGAAGTAGACCTCCTTGAACAGGTGAGAAGCACCCTGGAGCTTTTTAAAAACACTGATAATGTGACATTTGAAGTTAACTGGCCGCATGAAAGCAAGATATTTATCTATGCTGACAGGGATCATCTTAATGGTATTTTCTCCAACCTTTTTAAAAACAGTATCCAGGCTATCCCTCAGGACAGGGAAGGATTTGTCAATGTATCGACAGAGGTAATCAGGAACAAGGTGGTTATCAGTGTCACCGACAATGGCTCAGGAATTCCAGAAGAGCTGAAGAAAAAAATGTTTACACCCAATTTCACTACCAAGTCATCAGGAACCGGACTGGGACTTTCAATTGTTAAGAAATATGTCGAAGGTGCCGGCGGGAGGGTCTGGTTCGAGTCCGAAGCAGGCAAAGGGACATCCTTCCATATAGAATTTCCCCTGACATATACTGTCGAAAAACCAGGCTCCACCTATAATGGGTGATAATTCACGATTTATTCAATTAAATCGTTATATTAGCAGTTCATTTGTGCATTTGATGACAGTGAAATTGTCTGACAATATTAAGTCTTTAGCACTTGGTCTGTTATTGTTATCGGTAATAAGTTCCTCATTATCCGGACAATCAAAATCTGTCAGTGGGGTAATTAACAAATATGGCCGGGTAACTACCATCGGAACAGATTATGTAATAGTAAAGGACGATGGTTATAATGCAGGACAATTTGCATCTTTTGAAAAAGACGATACCGTTCTGCTGTTTCAGATGAAAGGAGTCAGGACCTACGTTACTGAAGGAGGTTCTTACGGTTTACCGGAAGGCTATTACGGATTGCCCGGGCAGCATGAATTTTTAATTATTGAATCCATTACACCGGCAGGCAAGCAGATAACTTTTAAAAATGATATCCAGCATTCATTCAATATTTCAGGGAACCTTCAGATAATTAAAGTTCCCACATACAACGAGGCAACTGTTACTTCCAATCTCACATGTGAACCATGGGACAGTCTGAAAAAGACCGGAGGTGTACTCGCATTGATTACTGGCAGGGCTCTTATCCTGAATGATTCAATTGATGTGTCCGGTAAAGGATTCCTGGGAGGAGCAATAGCCACAGGTCTTGGTCTATGTGCCGAGACAAACAAGATGTACAAATATGCCTACCCGGTCACCGCAGGTATCGACAGTGCCGGTTTTAAAGGTGAGAGCCCTGTTTCAAGAGGGTATCTGGCCTCATCTAATTATCCACCTGTCTATCCTTTATTTGCAAAAGGAAAAGGAGCTAACCTGAGCGGCGGTGGCGGTGGTGATGGAAAATACTCTGGAGGAGGCGGTGGTGGAAACTATGGAGCCGGCGGTACAGGAGGACGTGAAGCTTCTGGATGTGGAATAACATATCCCGGAGGCCTGGGAGGTAAGGAAATTAAGTCCATTACGTATCTTGCTAACACTCTTAAGGGCATGTTTCTGGGCGGTGGCGGCGGAGCATCAACAACACAGTCAGGAACGCCTACTCCCGGCGGAAACGGCGGTGGAATTGTGATCCTGATATCTGATACTATAAAGGGGAACAGCAACTATATTCTTGCAGACGGTGCAGGAGCTCATGGTGCATCCGGCAATTCAGGTGCCGGTGGCGGGGGAGGAGGAGGCACGGTTGCTGTTTACGTGCAATCCTATACCAATTTAACTTTAGCTTCAAGAGGTGGTAAGGGAGGAAATAATGCCGGAACTTTCGGAGAAGGAGGCGGCGGCGGCGGCGGACTAATTACAACAAATACTCCTTCTAACTCTTCAGGAATTAATAAATATGTCACAGGAGGTGCTGTTGGAAGCCGGTCAGGTGCCTCTACCGGCACACCAGGAGGTCTAGGAGAGAACCTGACAACCTGGGTTCCCCTGCTTAACGGGTTTCTATTCAATTCAATACGTTCTTCAGTCACCAACAACCAGGTAGATTCAATATGCTCGGATGTTATTCCAAAACCTATAACCGGTACCACGCCTGTCGGCGGATCAGGTTCATACAGTTATAAATGGCTTAAAAGTTTATCTGAGTCCGGGCCATGGACTGAGATCAACCTTGCTACCCAGAAGGATTATACTCCGGGATCCACTGAATCGGCAACATTCTGGATAAGACGACGTGTCCAGGACAATTCGACATTCCTGGTCGATACAAGCAAGGCATTAAAAATTATAGTACAACCTGCAATTACCGGGAACCTGGTGGGTAAAGACACCACAATCTGTATAAACCAGAATCCACTCAACCTGGTCTCTCTGAATTCCGGCCCTTCAAATGGCAATGGCAAGTACCAGTATCAATGGCTGCAAAACGATAATAATCTTAACTGGACGACCTCCCCACCTGCTTCGGGGACCGCAAACCTGGCATCATATGATCCGCCGGCTCTTTCAGCCACGATTTATTATCAGCGGAAGGTTACTTCAGGCCGGTGTGTCAGTTACAGCCCTACCGTCACAATTGATGTATTGACTGCCATAACGGGTAATAAGATAAACCGTCCTGATTCAATTATTTGCGAAGGGTCTGCCTTCAATATTCTCAGCGCTTCCTTACCCACTGGAGCAACCGGTACCTACACATACCTGTGGCAGGATAGTATTACCTCCGGAACATGGCAACCCGCTGCCGGAACAAACTCGGCTCCGACTCATTCTCCATCCGTTATTCCATTTGCAACTACTGAACACAGGTATTTCAGACGTGTTGCAATATCGGGACCCGACGATGTTTGTAAAAATAACAGTGCCCCGATCTTACTAACCATGTGGCAGGCTATAGAAAACAATATTATTTCTGCCGACCAGGCGATATGCTCCGGGGAGACTCCCGGACAACTTTCCGGATTAACACCAACCCAGGGCGATCATGTAAACTATACTTTCCAGTGGCAGGACAGCTCTCAAGCCGACACATGGACTACCAGGTCAACTGCCCCGACTCCGTATAGTCCTTCATCACTCGTCGATACAACATGGTACAGGAGAATTGTGAATTCATCCAAATGTGTAAGCACAAGTAATAAGATTGTTGTTAATGTTCATGATCCGATTACAAATAACTTCATCGAAGCCGATACTACAATATGCAATGGCAGCAACCCTAAAAAACTAAGAGGCAAACAGCCTGGCGGAGGAAATTTGATTTATGGTTACCAGTGGTATTCCTCGACCGACAATTTTGTTTCCAGCAATGATGCTGTTACGGTTACCGGTACTCTGATAAGTTATGATCCCCCGGCTCTTTCTGCGACGATGTCGTACAGGAGGGAGGTCATATCAGGTATGTGCAAAACCCTGAGCAACAGCATAAGGGTTACTGTATTACCTTCTATTACAGCCAATAACATAACCCCGGATAAGCCGGAAGTATGCTTTAATACAATTCCCGGGACCATCACGGGTTCTCCCCTTACAGGAGGAGCCGGAGGAACTCCTACCTGGATATGGCAGGACAGTACCAGCGGAAATGCCTGGGTGAACATTGGAAGCAGTACTCAGAATTTTGTATCATCATCAGCACTTACAAAACAAACATGGTTCAGGAGAATAATTAAATCGGGGCCTGTCGATTGTTGCATCGATACCTCTGCAATTGTTCCTATCGATACCTTGAAGCTGCCTGCCGCAATCATAACCTCGGTATCAGATACGACAATTTGTTCCGGGAAGGAAGTCAGGCTGAGAGTTCATCTCACAGGAGCTAAGAACTGGAATCTCGTTTATAATGAAAACTCATCTCCTGTATCCGTCAGTAACATTTCTTCATCAAATTATACGATATCCCGGATTCCTGTTGTTGGCAGCAGCATGGTAACATTTAATTACAGCCTGGCATCTCTCACTGATAATAATGGCTGTGTTGCTGTCCCGGCTGGTCTGTCAGGGAGCCGGAAGGCAGATGTTTACAGGACACCTGTTGCAAATGCAGGTCCCGACGCTGCGGTATGCGGACCAAAATATAATCTTGGAGCTGTACCGACTGATGGTACCGGAACATGGACCTTCCCGGCTGCTGTTCTTAGCGGTAATACCTCTCTTCATAATGCCACGATAAGGATAGACTCTTCTTTCACCACAGCCTCCGTTTCTCACAAGATGTACTGGCAGGAAATAAACTGGACATGTCCCTCAAAAGATTCGGTGATAATAACCTTCTATAACCGGATCGATACAATAAGTGCTGGAAATGATACTGCAATAATGTCATTTGATAATGCGATTAAACTTAATGCATATCCTGTTCAACCTTATGAGACAGGTAAATGGAGCCTGGTTTCAGGTTCGGGTGACTTTGAGAATGATGCTTTAAATTCAACATGGGTAACAGGGACATCAGTGGGGACAAACATTTACAGATGGAGTGTTACCAATGGCGAATGTATTCTAAATGATAATGTGACTTTTGAAATATCGAATCCGGTCATTCCGGAACTTATATCCCCCAACAATGACACTTACAATGATGAACTGGTAATTAGTGGGCTGGATTATGATTCACAGACAATAGAGCTTAATATTCTTAACGGTGCAGGTTCATTGGTTTTTTCTACCTCCAACAAAGATAGCAGCAATGGATGGATGAACTGGGATGGCAGGAATTCAAACGGAGCCGAATTGCCTGAGGGAACATACTATTTTATACTGAAGGTAAGTTCCGGGAAAGTTCCCGGCCATGTTTCGAGGATGAGCGGATTTATAATTTTAAAACGGCAATGAGTAAACAGGTTATTCCTGTTATCTGATTTTATGAGTAGAAAGGGATTTTCGATATTTATTATATTGATTCTGATAACTTTCAGAGTTTCAGGGCAGAACAATGATTCAACAAGGATCATCCTGGGCTACCCAGTGTACAGTCAGTATATTCATAACGGCCTTATGATAAATCCCGCTTATGCCGGATCGCGAGACGCTCTCACCGCAACAATCTCTTACAGGATGCAATGGATGGGGATAGACAATTCTCCCCGCCTTCAGACCATCTCCCTTCATACCCCTATGAAGAATGACAAAGTAGCCCTTGGTCTTGATGCCCGGTTCATGCAGTATGGGATAACAAATTCCTCGAGCATATATGCAATGTATGCATATCATATCAGACTGGCTAAAGGAAAACTCTCTTTCGGACTGAAAGCAGGTGTTGATATATCCAATACTGATTATAATGGTTTAAGAGGAATAGATAAGACCGATCCTGTACTCCCGGCCGACGGGAAGCTTTCATATGTATTTCCTAATGTGGGTGCCGGTGTTTATTATTTCACAGACAAGATATTTGCAGGAGTCTCTGTGCCTTCTTTCCTTTTTTACAGGAGCACGGGCAGCGGTAACACCCAGGCATTTCATTCTTTCAATGAATATGATTTTATCTTTTCTGCGGGAGGGCTCATAAAGTTTAGCGACGAATTCAAATTCAAGCCATCAGTCCTTCTTGACCTTTCGATGCATGATGCAAACAAAATTAACCAACTCGATCTCAATGGGAATTTTATATTTATGGACCTTTTCTGGCTCGGGGCATCATGGAGAACAACAGAACAAGTGATAGTTGGTCATTTGCAGGTCAATCTGGGCCAGCAGCTTATGCTTGGTTTTTCCTATGATTACCCTGCCGGCAGAATGAATTCATTTTCGAAAGGTTCGAGCGAAATAATTTTGCGTTATGAATTCGGATCAAGAGTAAGTGCCTCTAATCCAAGGTATTTTTAGGATGACTAAAAGACAGCTATATATCATTTCCCTTCTTCTGCTCTTCGTGCCGTGCCGGGCACAGGAAAAAAAGCAATCAGTGTTTGAAGTAACCCGTATACCTGTAAATGAAACCATTTTCAGTGAGATTTCACCGGTAACATACAGCGACGGTATTATCTTCTGCTCCGACCGTCGCTTCAGCAGTATAAAAGACAGGAAGTCTTTTGAAGGAAGACGACTCTATAACCTTTATTATGCTGAAAGAAAAGACAGTGCCGAATGGAAGAAACCGGAAGAGATTATTTCGGAACGAACCAATCTCTTTAACAACGGACCCCTTTGCTTCAGTCCGGATGGCAAGACAGTCTATTTTACAAGTGATTTAGAAACAGGTAAAATAACAAGGAAGAGAAGTTTCAGGAATCACAGCGGGATATTCACTGCAACTCTTGAGGGCAAAGAACTTAAATTAATTCAACCATTTGTCTATAATAAGCAGGATTACGATATAGGGCAACCCTCTGTGAGCAATAATGGGAAGTACCTTTTTTTTGCATCGAATATGCCGGGAGGGACAGGTGGCTCTGACCTTTATTATTGTGAATGGGTTAATGGGCAGTGGAGCACTCCTGTCAACCTTGGACCTGAGGTAAATTCACAGGGTACGGAAAGTTTTCCATTTTATCATTCCTCAGGGCGGCTCTATTTTTCCTCCGACCGGCCCGGCGGGAACGGGAAACTGGATGTATATTATACTACCCTGAATTTGGGTAAATGGGGGAAACCGGTGTTGCTGGCGGACCCTATAAATTCACCCTATGATGATTTCGCATTCTTTGCCGGTCCTGGTATACAAAATGGATTTTTCTCTTCAAACCGTAAGAACAGCGATGATATATACCAGTTCAGGTCACTGATCATCAGGAAGACTGAATGTGACACTCTTGCAGAGAATAATTACTGCTTTGAGCTGTTTGAAGAAAATGCAATCAAGTTCGATACTATCCCATTCCGTTATGAATGGAAATTTGGTGATGGGAGTCCCACAGCTACTGGAACCTCGGTTGTTCATTGCTATCCCGGGGCAGGATCATACCTTGTTCAGCTCGATGTTGTGAACCTTATAACAAAGGAGGTTATGTATAATGAAAAGACATATCGGCTTGAAATTGAAGATATTGAACAACCATATATATCAGGACCGGATAAAGCATATTCCGGCGAAAAACTGGTTTTCAATGCCGACAGTACAAACCTTCCAGGGTGGAACATCAGGCAATACTACTGGAATTTTGATGACGAATCGATAGCAATTGGCAAGGATGTTGATAAGATATATTCAACACCGGGAACCTACAACATTCAATTGATTGTAACAGCTGACCCGGAGCCCGGAAATGATGTTGTTAGGGAGGCATGTGTTTGTAAAAATATTGTTATTTTAAGGCAGCCCTGAAAATGAAATTGATTAATTTTAGCGACTTGATGAAATTCAATAAAATCATAATAATTTTTTTCCTGGTCTTCTGCAACCTTGGATTTACTGATCTCTTCGGACAGGCAGTCCCAGGCAAGGATGAGAATATTCCTTTTCTTGTAACTTTTGGAAAACAGGGAAAGACTTCATGGGGTGATGATGATTTTTACCAGATATGGTTCTTCAGTATCAAAAGGGACTTCAAGCAACAGATTTACATAAGGATCTTTGATCCCGATTGTGGTGGAGAACATGATGAGATACAGGGAGATTTCAATACCAGAACACGCTTTTCAATATATGGAGGAAAAGGAGTGGACCCGGATCAGAATGAAGAATCCAGGGGACTGCTCAAAGGGATGAACTATAAGGGCGGGACCCTTCTTTCATCAAGAGATTTCGGCGGTGAAGCAAAATATGATAATAAGTACTTTACCTTTGGACCTTTTAATCCGACTGCAGGCGATTTCAATAAGAAATGGAATGTCTATATCTTTAAAGTAGTCGTTGAAGGTATAAGCGGCGATGATGGTAACCTGTACCGTTTTTTCCTGAGCCGCGACCCTGAAAATAATATACCGGTTGAAGGGGGGAATGCATTTACCTATGAATATACATTCAGGATGTGGAACGATTTCAGAAGTGTCGCTCATATCTATCCTTATGTCGACACCGGGGTTATCTGGGTCAAACAAAGCAACTTTGACTGGGACGATGATGGAAATATCCTTGTTGTATCACGATATAAGCAAGGGCTCGAAGGAATACATTCCAATGAAAATGACTGGAAAGAGTCAAGAATAAGTATTGACCCGGATGAGATTGGCGGATCGCTCGACTTCCAGTTCCATAAAAAACAGGGAGAACTTGTAAAAAACAACAATGTAGTAATGACTATTGAAAACCAGTACGGGGAAGCATTGCCATTCTACAGTTCTCCTATTGGTGGAGTTCCTTATTATGAGGGTCGTATAGGCATTAAGAAATTACCAAAACAAAAATAATCTCAGGAGAGGATGTTTTCAAAGCGAATCAGCAGACTTTTATTGAGTACCCTCTCGTGCCTGGTCCTTTTTTCAGCACTGACTTCCGGACAGTCGTACAGGTTCAGGAATTACGGTTCGGAAAGCAAAATTCCGGATAAATTTGTTTATACTATTGTTCAGGATAATAACGGATACCTCTGGGTTGGAACCGGAAGAGGTCTTTCCAGATTTGACGGATTTGATTTCTATAATATTTCCTTTCCTGATTCGTCATCAGATCGTTATCCCACCGCCAGCCTGAAAGACAAAAACGGAAATCTCTGGTTTGGCTGCCAGGATGGTTCGGTTTATTATTCTGAAGAGGCAGGCTTAAAACAGGCTTCATCAAAAAATGAACGTGCTGTAGTTGCTATGCTGGAAGGACCTGATAAATTCATCTATATTTTCCCGCAGGTTGAATCTGTGCTTAGAATAAATCCGGATGACCCGACGGATATAAAGACCTATAGCCTCGATCAGGGGATTGTAATCTTTTCGGCCTGCTTTACCCCGAAAGGTGAGATACTACTCGGGACACAGGAGAATATTTCCATCTGCAGCATTGCAGATTCTGCTTTTAAAGTTACAGGGACAATATCGGGATTTGATTATTCAAGTGTCACAGCAATTAACAGGATCGGAAATACCGATAAATATCTAGCAGGAACCAATGGGAACGGTTTATTTAAAATTTCCTTAGACTCTGAAGTAGCGACTGTTTCACGATTTTTAAATGCCTCTGAACTAGAAGCTCCTGAGGTTCAGTCAATTACTGAAGACTCGGATAAAAACCTTCTTGTTTCCACTAACGGATCAGGGGTTTTTCATATCAAATTTTCCGCTTCTGCCGAAATAGAAAACATATATTATTATAATAAAAACTCTGGTCTTGAGGGGAATAATGCAAGAATTGTCTACCAGGACATGGAAGACAATTACTGGATTGGATTATCTGGAGATGGCCTTTCAATTCTGAACACGCTGTCGTTTAGCCTTTACACGCCCGGGACTACCATCAGGACCAATGACATTATATATATACATAAATTCGATAATGACTTTTTCCTGGGAACACAAGCAGGTTATTGGATCTTTAATCCGGAAAATGGAGAAAAATCTTTTGAGGATCTTAAATCTATAACCGGAAAATATGAAATCCTCTCATATTGCGTTGATTTTGAGAATAATATTTGGATTGGCACAAACGGGGGAGGAGTATATGTAAAAGATGGTTCGGGACATGTCAGGCAGTTCTACATGAATGGGAATTCAAGTGAGGACAAAATCAACGATATCGGAGTTGACAAAAAATATGTCTGGCTTGGAACACTTAATGGTGTGATAATTCTTAACAGGGAAGGTAGTGGCAATAAATTCAAAAGCCGGTATGACAACACTTCCGGGCTTCCACATAACAGCATAAACAAAATATTCCTGAGGTCAGACGGCAAAGCTGCGATCGCTATGATTACAGATCGTCTTTATACTATTGATCCGGAAACAGGGATAATTCAGGGCAAAGCCGTAATGTACGGCACAACAAGGAATGAAATTGTCTCCTTCTGCGAGACGAAAGACGGACATTTGTGGGCTTCTACAAAAGGCAACGGGATATTTGAGTTTTATAATGATTCGCTCAGGGCTTATTCAAGGGAAGATCTTTTAATGTCGGATTATTGTTACAGTATTATTGCCGATTCCCTTGATCGTATATGGATAGGCCATGATAGCGGATTTTCTTTATTCGACAGGAGCACGGGAATGGTCAGGACCTTTGGGAATGACTATTTACATGGCGGTATGTGTAATCCAGGCGGAATGTATGAATCTCCTGACGGGAAGGTATTTATCGGTACAACAGGAGGATTCATCATATATGACAGGTCTAAAGACAAATCAGAACTCAGGGCACCTTTGAACAATATTAACTATGTTTCAATCAATGATTCCATCTATCCATTAAGATCTTCCTATTCACTACCTTATAAGAAACGTTATAATATAGTTATCAGCTATACCGGGATCAGCCTGAAGAATCCGGAGAGAGTATATTACCAGACTATACTGGAAAATTACGATGAAGACTGGTCTAACGTCACTCTCGACCGGCAAGCCAGATATACTCCCGGTGAAGGAAAATACCGGTTTATGATGAAGTCAGTAAGCGAAAACGGTTTGTCGGATGACAATCCCGTTATGCTGGATATCTCAATCAGGAAACCATTCTGGAGATTATGGTGGTTTATCCTTTCAATAGCAGCGCTTGTTGCCTCTGTTGTGGTTTTAATTGTAGGACAACGTGAGAAAGCCCAGAAAAAAATTCAGGAGTATCTGGAAAAGGAGCTTGAAGCAAGGACAAGTGTTGTATTGAAACAGAAGGATAAGATAGAACTTCAGAACATTGAGATCACTGACAGTATAAACTATGCTAAAAGGATACAGACAAGTATCCTGCCTGATTTTGTGAGGTTACAGGAATCTTTCAACGACGCATTCCTGCTCTTCAGGCCCCGGGACATTGTGAGCGGTGACTTTTACTGGTTTGACAAACTTGACGATGACCGGTTCATACTTGTTTGTGCAGATTCAACCGGGCATGGAGTGCCTGGTGCTTTCATGTCTATGATCGGATCTACATTACTTCAGGATATTGTTACCCGTCAGCAGATTACAAAGCCTTCAGAAGTTCTCAAGCTCCTGGACAGACAGATTTTTTCGACACTGAACCAGAATGTGGAACTTGGAATTTCTAATGACGGGATGGATATGGTTGTCTGTGAGATCAATTCCAAAAAAAGATTTATAAGGTTTGCATCCGCGATGCGCCCGGTGATCCTGGTTCTTGGCGGTGAACCTCTTTATATCAAAGGCAACAGGTGTTCAGTGGGAGGCGAATCTGTGATTGAAAAGTACTTCGACGACCAGGAGTATTACCTTAATGAAGGAGACTCTCTTTACATGTTCTCTGATGGAATACCTGATCAGTTTGGCGGAACTGATGGCAAGAAAATGAAAATAGCAAGACTCAAGAAGCTGATCGAAGATGTCAACAACCTTCCAATGTCAGGACAAATGGAAGTGATAATGAAATTCTATGATGAATGGAAAGGTGAATATGAGCAGGTTGACGATATCCTCATGATCGGGATCCGCCTCTGAAGAAACCTCTTCCTACTTGTAAAGTCCGTTAACCGAAAGGATAATTTCGTTTGTGGTAGCAGTGTCACTCTTATTTTCAGCCCTGTCTATTAAATAGAACTCATATTTGAGAGTATCTGTGTTTTCCACCTGATAATAGGTATAATTAAAAAAGACGGAGATTGTCCCTTTCAGGATCTTATTCTGGCCGGTTCTTTCCATATACGGTATCCTGTAATTATATGGATGCATTAGATCGCCTTCAGGAACCTCAGAGAACACATTACCAGATTTTCTGTATAATGTGAAAAAAAGGTCCACAGTATCATCGAACTCATATACCGGAGGTTCAAGCCCGATATCGCCATTCCCGTCTTCAAAATAGAAATTCAGCCTTCCCCCCTTGCAATCATTACCAAGCAAATCAGTTGTGTCGAATACCTTAAAGCTCCTGAATTCAATATGTGGTATGTCTGAAAGGGTTTCGATTTTACTGCAGGAGACTACAGTCAATATTGCAAATGAAACAGGTATGATATATCTGAATATTTTCATCTTTTTGTCAATTTGCTTCATTGTATAATAATCGTACCAATCCGTTCTATTTTTTCCTGAAAAAGATCCTCAGCGGGACACCAGTAAATTCATATTTCTCCCTGAACCTGTTTTCAATGTAGCGGCGGTAAGGTTCCTTGACATACTGTGGGAGATTACAGAAGAACGCGAATGAAGGAGTATGTGTAGGCAGCTGTGTAACATATTTTATCTTCACATACTTGCCTTTGATCGCAGGAGGAGGATTCTGTCTTGTGACTTCAAGCATGACTTCATTCAACTCAGGGGTTGAAATTTTCCGTGTCCTGTTCCTGTTTACCTCTTCAATAAGGTCGAGAACTTTATGTATCCTTTGCTTGTTTATTGCTGAAATGAAAAGGATAGGGTAATCAGTGAATGGTGCTGTCCGGCTCCTGATTTCCTGCTCGATTTTTTTTGAAGTATTGCTCTCTTTTTCAATAAGATCCCATTTGTTGACAAGAAGAATCATACCTTTGTTATTCCTGATAATGAGCGATATAATATTCATATCCTGTGCTTCAAGCCCTCTTGTTCCGTCGATCATGAGCAGGCAGATATCTGAATTCTCTATCGTCCTTACAGCTCTCATTACAGAGTAAAACTCCACATCCTCACTGACTTTTCCTTTTTTTCTTAATCCGGCAGTGTCGACAAGCAGGAAATCGTGCTGGAACTTGTTAAAACGTGTAAATATTGAATCGCGTGTTGTTCCGGCAAGGGGTGTCACAATATTCCTTTCTTCACCGAGAAGAGAGTTTACAAGAGAGGATTTACCCACATTGGGTCTTCCGACAATTGCAATACGTGGCAGGTCAGGAACGTCAACAGGGATCTTATCAGGTATTTCCGATACGATGGCATCGAGAAGTTCTCCGGTGCCACTGCCATTCATTGAACTTAGTGCAAAGTAGTTGCCCAGTCCAAGACCATAGAACTCGTTTGCATCGATAAGTCGCTGGTTGTTATCTACCTTATTTACTACAAGGAAGACTTTCCGGTTTGCCTTTCTGAGCATTGCAGCCACCGCTTTATCCAGTTCATGGATACCTGTGGTGACATCCACCATAAAAATTATCAGATCGGATTCTTCAATAGCCAGCCTGACCTGCTTATTTATTTCGCCTTCAAAGATGTCATCGGAGTCTTCTACATACCCGCCCGTATCAATAACTGAAAAATCGACGCCGTTCCAGTTGCAGGTGCCATAGTTACGGTCGCGTGTAACGCCGCTCATCTCATCAACAATGGCATCTCTGGAATCGGTAAGCCTGTTGAAGAGAGTCGATTTACCGACATTCGGCCTTCCTACTATTGCAACTATACTGCTCATCTGCTTTATATATTTAACGATATCCGAATCTTTTTAGTATTGCCGGTTTATCCCTCCAGTCTTTTGTTACCTTCACGAACAATTCAAGGAAAACCTTCCTTCCGAAGAAATCCTCCATGTCGAGCCTGGCTTCTGTGCCTGTTTTCTTCAGCATTGAGCCTTTGTGACCAATAATAATTCCTTTCTGGCTGTCACGCGCAACATGGATTACGGCCCCGATCCTTAGCATTTTACCTTCATCACGGAAACTTTCAATTTCTATTTCAACACTATATGGTATCTCTTCCTTATAGTTTTTAAGGATCTTTTCACGGATGATCTCTGAAGCGAAAAACCTTTCGTATTTATCAGTAAGCTGATCTTTTGGAAAATATGCTTCACCTTCCGGAAGTCTCTCCAGGATAGCATCAAGAAGAGAATTGAGGTTGAAATTATTGAGAGCCGATACGGGTATAACGGGTGAATTGTTAAAGGCGGATCGCCATGAAGACGCAATTTCTTCAAGTTCAGCCTGGTTTGAGAGATCGATCTTATTTATTGCGATGATCACAGGAATTCCCGACGACCGTATCCTTTCAGTATATTCCTTTTCGGCAAGAGGTTTTTCAGTTACATCGGTGACATATAGTATCAGGTCGGCGTCTGACAGGGCCATATTGACAAATCCCATCATAGCTTCCTGGAGCTTGTACCTTGGTTTTAAAATACCTGGTGTATCGGAATATACAATCTGGAAATCATCCCCGTTTACTATACCCATTATGCGATGCCTGGTGGTCTGGGCTTTGGATGTAATAATTGAGAGTTTTTCACCTACCAGGGCATTCATAATGGTCGATTTCCCAACATTGGGATTTCCCATTATATTGACAAAACCAGATCTGTGGTTCATAATTAAAATGCCCCTCGTTTTAGCATGCTAATCTCTTTTTCGCTGAGGAAGCGCCATTTTCCACGCTGAAGATTTTTCTTTGTGAGACCGGCAAAATATACCCTGTCGAGTTTTTTTACCTTGTATCCAAGTGATTCAAACAATCTGCGGATCACCCTGTTTTGCCCTGAATGGATCTCAATGCCGATCTGCGACCGGTCTTCGGGATCTGCATACGATACAGCATCGGCTGCAATTGACTCACCTTCAAGATCAATACCTTCAGTAAGCCGGAAAAGATCATCTTTAGCCACCGGTCTGTCGAGGAAGACATGGTATATCTTTCTCCTTTTAAACCGGGGATGTGTTAGTTTTCCTGTGAGATCTCCGTCATTTGTAAGGAGAAGAACACCGGTTGTTTCTTTATCGAGCCTGCCGACAGGATAAACCCTCTCAGGGCATGCATTACCGATAAGATCCAGAACAGTGTGTTCAGCATGTGGATCCTCGACGGTAGTGACATATCCTTTAGGTTTATTCAGGAGAATGTAAATTTTCTTTTCGGCAGAAAGCCTTTTTCCCTTATAGCGGACGTCGTCAGTATAGCTTACTTTTATTCCGAGATCGGATACCTTTTTACCGTTGACTGAGATCAGTCCCTGTCTGATAATCTCATCAGCTTCTCTTCTTGAACAAACGCCACTGTTGGCAATAAAGCGGTTAAGCCTTATTTTCTCAGTTTCCCTGACTGTTCTGGGGGTAGATTTCCGGTTCTCCATAATGTCGTTTGATCAGTGTGCAAAGGTACAATTATTTGACAATTTATGGTTTGCTGTTTTTTTCGCACCTTTGCGGAGTCAAAAAAACAAGGTTTATGACATTAATAAAATCAATCTCAGGAATCAGGGGAACAATAGGCGGCAAACCTGGAGAAAGTCTGAGTCCACTTGATATTGTAAAATTTACTGCTGCATATGGCACTTGGCTCAGACAAAGAAACCACTCTGTTTCATCCGTGGTTACGGGCCGTGATGCAAGACAATCAGGGCCAATGGTAAGCCAGCTTGTTATAATGACACTCCGCAGCCTTGGAATTAATGTAATTGATCTCGGGATGGCTACCACACCTACAGTGGAGATAGCTGTGACTGGGACAAATTCCTCGGGAGGAATAATTGTTACGGCAAGCCATAATCCTGCAGAATGGAATGCCCTGAAACTACTTAACGAGAAAGGTGAGTTCCTGTCAGCCAGGGATGGTGAGAAGATTCTGAAGATTGCTGAATCGGAAAAGTTTGACTTTTCAGAATCGGCAAGACAGGGAACACTGAGACATGATAAAACCTGGAACAACAAACATATTAAAAGCATCTTAGCGCTGAAGCTTGTCGATAGGAAAGCAATAAAAAAAGCAGGATTTACGGTTGCTCTTGATTGTATAAATTCAGTAGGAGGCGAGATTGTCCCAGAACTGCTTAAAGCCCTTGGGGTAAATAAAATAGCCGGAGTTAATATGATCCCTGATGGGAATTTCATGCATAATCCGGAACCACTACCGGGAAACCTGAAAGAAATTGCAAAGCTCGTTCCGGAAGCAAAAGCTGATGTGGGCTTTGTTGTTGACCCGGATGTCGACAGGCTTGCCATAGTTTGCGAAGACGGGTCAATGTTCGGTGAGGAATATACTCTTGTGTCGGTGGCTGACTACATTTTAGGGTTTACTCCCGGCAGTACGGTGTCGAATATGTCATCAACAATTGCTTTGGTGGAAATCTCCCGGAATCATAAATGCAAGTATTATTCTTCTGCAGTAGGAGAGGTGAATGTTGTTAAGGAAATGAAGCGACATAAAGCTGTAATCGGGGGAGAAGGCAACGGTGGGGTGATATATCCTGAGTTGCACTATGGACGTGATGCACTTGCCGGTATTGCTCTTTTCCTGTCACACCTTGCAACGAGTAAACTGAAATGTTCAGAGCTGAGGAAAAAATATCCTGAATATGTGATCGTAAAAACCAAAGTTAATCTAAACCCGGGGACAGATTTTGGCAGGATACTTGAAGAGGTCAGAAAAGTATTCAGGGATTACCGTATTGACGAAAGGGACGGAATGAGGATTGATCTTCCCGGCGGATGGGTTCAGATACGAAAGTCGAATACTGAACCTATAATAAGAATTTATTCGGAAGGGAAAACGCTGGAAGAAGCTGAAAAACATGCAGATAGAATTTCGGCAATTGTTAAAAAACACTAAATATTCCATAACCTGTGGAATAAATCAACAATAATTGATGTCTTAAAAGCATTAAGGGAAAACGCCTTCGTTGTTAAATATTGTTAATGTAACTAAATAAGAATTCCCTATTTAATACTTTTGTGACAGTTTTTTAGAAATAAACAAGTAAGAATATCTCATGAAGAAATCAATTATTATTGTGTCAATTGTAGCAGTAGTGGCAATCATTGCCCTCATTGCTTACAGCAAGGTATCTTCAAAAAAGGATTTGTTAAACCTCTTTGTTGAAGCCCAGAACGGGCAGTTCGACATTGTAGTAACAACCACCGGTGAACTCCAGGCTGAAAAATCAACTGATATATATGGACCTGAGTTTACCCAGAGTCGTAATATCAGGGCAGCTGATATAAAGATCACCGACCTGGTTCCTGAAGGTACAGAAGTAAAAGCAGGTGATTATGTTGCTACGCTCGACAGAACTTCCTTCGACAATACTCTTAAGGACGAACTTGAAAGGCTTACAACATATGAGACTAACCTTGAAGTTAAGATTCTTGATACTGCAGTAACGCTCAGTAATCTTAGGGATAATATTAAAAACCTGCGTTTCAGCGTTGAAGAGGCGCAGATCACTGTTGAACAGTCAAAATTTGAGCCTCCGACAACACAGAGGCAGGCAGTTATCGCTCTTGATAAGGCTAACCGTTCACTTGAACAGTCTGTAAGAGGATACTCCCTCAGGGTTGAACAGGCCAGGTCAGATATGAGAAGCATGAGGAATAATCTCAGCGAGCAGAGGCAACGTGTTTCCGACCTGCAGACGGTCCTTTCCAAATTTATTATCAATGCTCCTTCTGACGGAATGGTTATCTATAAAAGAGACAGGACCGGGGCAAAGAGAAAAGTAGGATCTTCAATCAGTCCATGGGACAATGTTGTTGCAACACTGCCGGATATGTCGTCAATGATCTCCAAGACTTATGTTAATGAGATAGATGTGAGCAAAGTTAAGATAGACCAGAAAGTTGATATCATGGTCGATGCTTTTCCTGAAAAGAAATATACCGGAAGCGTTATCAGTGTTGCCAATATCGGCGAACAGCTCCCGAATGCTGATGCCAAGGTATTTGAAGTTCAGATAAGGGTTGATGGATCCGATCTTATCCTGAGGCCATCAATGACCACAGGCAACAAGATTGTTACCAAAACTATACAGGGAGTGACTTTTATCCCTCTTGAATGTGTTCAGACAGGTGCTGACAGTATACCGTTTGTATATATGAAGAATGGTAGCAGGCAGGTTGTTGTTCTTGGTGAATCAAATGAAAATAATGTAATTGTAGAAAAGGGTATTGAGACAGGTTCGGTTATGTACCTGAATACTCCGGAAGACCCTGAGAAATTCAATAAACTTCTCGGGCAGGATCTGATTCCGATTATTAAGGAAAAAGAAAAAGCAAAGAAAGAAGCTGAACGTCAGGCCAGTGAGCAGGCTCAACGCAGGAGCTTCGGTGGAAGAGGAGGCTTTGGTGGTGAGATTACTCCTGAAATGCGCCAGCAGTTCCAGAATATGAGAAATCAGATGCAAAACGGGCAGATGGATACAGCAGCTATGCGCCGATTCAGGGAGATGCGCCAGAGAAACGGCGGACAGCAGGGCAGCGGCCAGTTTAATCAGAACCGCCAGCAGGGCCAGGATGGTCAGCAGCAGGGATCGAGGCGCAACAACCAGGATGGCCAGCAGGGTACCCAGCAGCAGCAACAACAGACTTCAGTCAACAGGTAACGATAAAACAGTGAAATTATGTTCAAATTTATCTTAAGGTATTTCCACGACATTGAGATCGCTGTTGAATCAATCGTTTCAAACAAGCTGAAATCAATGCTTACCGCCCTCGGGATCATTTTCGGGGTGGCAGCTGTCATCGCGATGCTGGCAATTGGAAAGGGAGCCAAGCAGGAGATCATGGAACAGATGAAAATGGTTGGAGTAAACAACATTCTTATCAACCCCATTGTCCAGGATAAATCATCCTCATCTGATGAGGGAGAGAAACAGTCCAAGAAATTTTCCAGAGGACTGAACATGCTGGATGTTGAGGCAATAAGGACAACCCTTCCATCTGTAAAAAAGATCAGCCCGGAAATCTCCTTCAATTCGACGGCTATGATGAACGGTGTAAAATACAGTGCCAAGCTAGTCGGGGTTTCAAATGATTATTTCTATCTATATAACCTTCCTCTTGTTTCCGGATCATTCTTTAATGCTTACCAGGAAGAGAACGGGATACAGGTTTGTATTATCGGTGCAAACATCAGGTCGAAGTTCTTCAGTAAAGTTGACCCGATCGGACAGTATATCAAATTCAATGGTATCTGGCTCAAGGTGATCGGGGTGCTCCAGAAAACAACAGTCAGCCTGACTGGCTTTGAGGAAAAAGGGGTTAATGTTTATAATGACAATATTTATATCCCGATACAGACTATGCTTCTGAGGTATCAGAACAGGGCGCTTATTAATACCAAATTAGCTTCTGAAGCCTCAAGCAATGTCATGGTTATGGGAGGTATGGGCGGTGGTATGTCACGCATTATCGTGAGCAGTTCGGATGCAAGCAGTGATGCTGAAACCAATTATAACCAGCTCGACAGGATTGTTGTTCAGGTCACTGAAACAGAACAGCTTAATCCTTCTACTGAGATACTCAGCCGTATGCTGACACGTCTGCATACTGGTGTGAAAGACTTTGAAATAACCGTTCCTGAGCTTCTTCTCAAGCAACAGCAGAGGACAAAGGATATTTTTAACATTGTTCTCGGAGCTATTGCCAGTATCTCTCTCATTGTAGGAGGTATTGGAATCATGAATATCATGTTCGCATCTGTTATGGAGAGGATCAAGGAGATAGGAACAAGGATGGCTATTGGTGCCAAGAAAATGGACATTGTCGTACAATTCCTTGCTGAGGCAGTTCTTATAAGCGTGTCAGGTGGCTTTATCGGGATCTTCTTTGGCGTTATAATGGCTAAGCTGATTGAGCAGGTTGCCGGGATTATGACAATAGTATCGTTCATCTCTGTCTTTATTGCCTTTGGTGTATCGGCTGCTGTAGGAATAATCTTCGGTTACTCACCTGCCAAAAGAGCTTCTGAAAAAGATCCAATTGAATCGTTACGTTATGAATAATATATTAACAATGAAGAGGTTACAAACATTTACAATCATAGCTTTAATTCTGCTGTCATTTCAGAATGCAGCTGCCCAGGAAGTAAGAAAGCTGACTTTTAATGAAGTTATCAAACTTGCTGAAACACAATCGCCGAATGCCCTGATCGCCCAGCACAGATTCCGTTCAAGTTACTGGTCGTACAGGACCTTTGTAGCTCAATACAGGCCTTCTTTAACACTCAGTGGAACAACACCTGATTACAGTACAGCTTATACCAGGGTATATGCAGGAGGACAGTGGGAATATGTTCCTACAAATATGCTTCAGAACCTTGGTTCTCTTTCTCTTTCACAGAATATTGGACTGACAGGGGGCTCAATAGCCCTGCAATCAGACCTGACACTGCAGAACGATTTCGAGGCAAACACCAATAAATTCATATCAACGCCCGTAAGTGTAAGACTTTCACAGCCTATATTCAGGTATAATTCACTCAGGTGGCAGAAAAAAACTGAGCCGCTGAAATATGAAATAGCCAAGAAAACTTTCCTGTCAAATATGGAGGCTGTTCATTCACAGGCTGTTCAGTATTTCTTCTCTCTTGCACTTGCCCAGATAAATGTACAGATAGCAAATATGAACTATCTGAATGCCGATACTTTATGGACAATGTCGAAGGGACGTTACCAGCTTGGTACAATTGCTGAAGACGAACTCCTCCAGATGCAGCTCTCATGGCTTAACTCAGAAACGGCACGTAAGGAAGCAGAGATGAACCTCAGGGACCGCGAAATACGTCTCAGGTCGTTTTTAGGGTTCAACGATAACATCAGGATAGAACTTGTACTTCCGTCACAGGTACCTGATCTTCAGGTTGATCCTAAAGAGGTACTCGACCTTGCTCATGCAAACAACCCGGAAATAATGAGTTCCCAGCTAACAATAATTCAGGCGCAGAGCAGTGTTGCCCAGGCCAAAGCTGAAAAAGGATTAAATGCCAACCTTACCGCCAGCTTTGGGTTACAGGGAAAGGACAAGGATTTCAATACCGCCTATTCTGCCCTCAGTAGAAACCAGGGTGTGAGAATCGGGTTTACTTTGCCGGTTCTCGACTGGGGACTAGGAAGAGGTAAATATAAGATGGCCAAATCGAGCCTCGAGCTTGCACAGGTCCAGGAAAAACAGGCAATGGTTGACTTCGACCAGAACCTGACACTCGACGTTGAACAGTTCAACCTTCAGAAAGAGCAGGTTGCAATCGCTGCAAAATCAGATACTGTGGCAATGAAAATGTATGAAGTTACCAAGCAAAGATTCCTCATAGGCAAAATTGCAGTTCTTGAACTGAATAACGCTGATACCAAAAAGGATACTAACAGAAGAGCTTATGTACAGGCTTTGCAGAACTACTGGAATTATTTCTACAACCTGAGGGCTCTGTCATTGTATGACTTCCTGAACAAGAAGCCACTTGAAACAGATTATGAGAATCTCCTGGACTAAGACTTTTCCGGAGGTTTACTGAATATCAATGCTTTCCGCAAACAGGAGATAACTCTTGTTCGGAGTTGCAGATTTAGATTAAGATATTATAAATCAAATACTTCCCTTCCTTGCTTAAGGTAGGGAAGTTTTGCTTTCTACAGGCCAGGGAGGTTTATAATATTTTGAAGCAGCTTTTTTGGAAAAAATTAATATATTTGCGCCTCGATTCACAAGTATCATAAATAATTACGAAATAATTCAAACGATAATAAAATGCAGAACAAAGCCGCTATCATCATTTTGGCAATAGCACTGGCCCTGGTTACGATTTATCAGCTTTCATTCACCGGCGCAACTTACTTTGTGAAAAAGGATGCAAGGGAATATGCCAAGGGAAACCTTGTTAAGGAAAATCAATACCTCGATTCAATTGCATCGTTGCCAAAGGAAAAATGGAGTTTCCTGGGAAAAACATTCAAGGAAGCACAGAAGAAGGAGATAAACCTTGGTCTCGACCTTAAAGGTGGAATGAACGTCATTCTTGAAGTTTCTGTGGAGGATATCCTCAGGGCTTTATCAAATTATTCTACAAATAAAACATTCAATGACGCTATAGCCCGTGCAAAGGTACTTCAGACACAAAGCCAGTCAGATTTCCTTACACTTTTTGGCAGGGCTTTCCAGGAGATCAATCCTAATGAAAAGATGGCAGCTATCTTTGCATATGAGCTAAAAGACCAGGTTAACTTTAATTCTACCAATGAGGATGTCCTCAAGGTACTTGACAAAGAAGTAACCGCTGCAATCGATAATGCCTTTAACATTCTACGTACAAGGATCGACCGCTTTGGAGTTGTACAGCCTAATATCACCCAGCTTGCCACCAAGGGAAGGATTCTCATCGAACTTCCGGGGCAGAAAGATAAGAAGCGGGTTCGCGAACTCCTCCAGGGAACTGCTAACCTTGAATTCTGGGAAACTTATGATAATACAGAAATTGTAAACCTGCTTGTCCAGGCTAACGATATTCTTAAAACCATTCAGGCTAATGAATTAAAACCTGCTGTAGCAACAGATACAACATCAGTTTCTGACACTACATCGAAGGAAGATAAAGCTCTGCTCGATCTTCTCGGAAAGGACACAACAAAACCTGCAGCAGCAGGTAACCGCGATGAATTCAACCAGCAGAATCCCCTCTTCGGGATACTTAATCCCAGGGTGGATGGCAGCGGACAACCTATTCCTTCCAGCATGGTGGGCCTTGCCCAGGGAATAGATACCGTTAAGGTTAACAGATATCTGAAACTAAATCAGATACGTGCACTTTTCCCGAGAAACCTCAAATTCTACTGGAGTCAGAATCCATATAAATATGATGCAACAGGCTCTATGTATGAGCTTCATGCTATCAAGATTACTACAAACGATGGACGTCCACCCCTTGGAGGAGACGCTATAACCGGAGCCAGGCCTTCGAATACCATTTCCGGTGAGGTTAAGGTGGATTTCTCAATGGATACAAAAGGTGCAAAAACCTGGCAGAACATGACCCGCAACAACATCAACAGGTGTATTGCAGTTATTCTTGATGGTTATGTCAGATCATATCCAAGAGTTGTGAATGAAATTGCCGGTGGTAACACTGAGATTACCGGTGACTTTTCAATTGAGGAAGCAAATGACCTGGCAAACATCCTGAAATCAGGTAAGCTCCCTGCTCCGGCCAAGATCATTTCTGAGACAGTGGTAGGTCCTACTCTCGGTAAAGAAGCTATTAATTCGGGGATGGTGTCATTCGTTATCTCCTTCTTCATCGTTCTTCTGTATATGATCTTCTATTACAGCAAGAGTGCAGGAACTATTGCCGACATTGCTTTGCTGGCAAACGTCATCCTGCTGATGGGTGTAACTACTTCCATAGGAGCGGTTCTCACTCTGCCTGGTATCGCGGGTATCGTTCTTACTATGGGTATGTCGGTTGATGCCAACGTTCTTATTTATGAAAGGATCCGTGAGGAACTGAGGGGAGGAAAAGGAATAAAACTTGCCGTGGCAGATGGTTATAAAGGAGCCATGTCGGCAATTTTGGACTCTAACATTACCACCCTTCTTACAGGTATAGTTCTTGTTGTTGTAGGAACAGGCCCTATCAAAGGTTTTGCAACAACTCTTGTAATTGGTATTTTTACTTCTCTATTTGCAGCAATATTCATAACAAGGCTTATCTATGACAGCCTGCTCAAAAGAAATGCGAACCTTACATTCTCTATAAAAGCTACCGCCAATATTCTCAGGAACACCAATGTTGATTTTATTGGTAAGAGGAAGATCTTCTATGCAATTTCAATTGCTGTAACTGTTATTGGAATAGGCTCTCTGTTTGTCAAAGGTCTTAACCCGGGTATTGATTTTACGGGTGGCCGTACATATGTTGTCAGGTTCGAGCAGCCTGTAAAAACAGCTGATATCGCCAAGAGCCTGGAGGTCCAGTTTGGTGAAGCACCACAGGTTGTTACATTCGGAAGTGACGATCAGGTTAAGATCACAACCAAGTTCAAGATTAATGAGACGAGTGCTGATGACCAGGTTGAAACAGCTCTTTATGAGGGTCTAAAAGGTACTGCAGGTGCAAATGTTACCAGGGATCAGTTCCTTACCGATTATGTTCAGAGTTCAGAGACCATAGGTCCGGTTATCGCAAGCGACATTAAGACAAAAGCCATCTGGGCTGTAATGATTTCACTGGTGATAATGTTCATTTATATCTTCGCCCGTTTCCGTAACTGGCAATATGGAGTTGGTGCTACTGTCGCACTTGCTCACGATACAATGATCGTTATTGGTATATATTCACTCTTCTGGGGCATACTTCCATTCTCAATGGAAATTGACCAGTCGTTCATTGCAGCAATATTAACTGTAATCGGGTATTCAGTTAACGACTCGGTGGTAGTGTTCGACAGGGTAAGGGAATTCCTCCCGCTTCACAGGAAACGTCCCGCAAGAGAGGTATTGAATATGGCGCTCAACGATACGTTAAGCCGTACGATGAACACTGGTATGACATCAATACTCGTACTTATAGCCATGTTCTTCTTTGGAGGAGCAACTATCAGAGGATTCCTCTTTGCACTTCTTGTCGGTATCATTGTCGGTACCTATTCCTCGATATTCGTAGCAACTTCGGTTGTTTATGACTTCTCGAAAAAGAAAGGCCTTAAGTACTAGATAATAAAGTATTTATACATAATACTGGAAAAGGGTGTCTCAAAAGGACACCCTTTTTATCTGATATAAGTTTCTTTCTTTCGCTCCTCAACAAGACAAGAACCTGGATCTGCAACGGTTAATGCAATTCCCCCATCACCGGATGAGTCGAGTTATGCTGCCAGTTATTTGTTCTGAGACTGCCTCTTCTTTTTTAATAGTAAAAACTATTTTTGATCATATATTATCAAACTTTTCTAACTTTACACCCTGAAAAATTTATCATAGGGGAGAGATAATATGAGCGGACCGGAGATATTGGTTATTGTTCTCGTAGCGCTTCTTCTGTTTGGAGCCGACAAGCTTCCTGATATTGCAAAAAGCCTTGGAAAAGGAATGCGTGAATTTAAGAAGGCAACTGACGATATCAGGAGTGAGCTTGAAACGAGCACACGGGAGATCAGGAATGATATTAATGAAGTCAAGGACAACATAACAAAGGATGTGAATGACTTCTCCAGTTCAGTGACAAAGGACGTCAATGATATGGCCAACAACATTACCAGTGAAGTTAATGGGGTAGCATCAGATATTAATAAGGATATAAATGAAGCTGCCGATAACATTAAAAAGGATACAAATGAGTCCAGCGATCCTTTTAAATATGATTATACTGATTAAGAATAAATACAGGCGGTACTGATTTTCCTGCAATTTCCCCAGTCACATAATTACCATGATCAAAACCACGGGAATAACAAAAGCTTATGGCGATCTGAAAGTGCTTAAGGGAATTGATATTGAAGTTAATGACAGGGAAGTAATATCTATAGTTGGTGCCAGCGGTGCGGGAAAAACCACCCTGCTTCAGATAATCGGAACTCTTGATAAGCCCGATGACGGCAGGATCTTATATAATGGTTCGGATATCAGCAAACTGAAAGGTAAATCTCTTGCATCATTTCGTAACAATAATATCGGTTTTGTCTTCCAGTTCCATCAGCTTTTACCCGAGTTCACCGCCCTTGAGAATGTTTGTATACCTGCCTATATTGCTGGTAAAGGAAAAGCAGAAGCTGAAGCCAGGGCGTCCGAGCTTCTGGGATTTCTTAATCTCTCCGAAAGGATGGATCACAAGCCCTCAGAACTCAGTGGCGGCGAACAGCAACGTGTGGCAGTAGCCAGGGCGCTGGTTAATAATCCTTCAGTTATACTTGCTGACGAGCCGTCAGGCAACCTTGATTCAGCAAATAAGAATGAGCTTCACAAGCTTTTCTTCAAATTAAGGGATACTTTCGGGCAGACAATAATCATTGTTACACACGACAGGCAGCTGGCAGACATGTCTGACAGGATCCTTCAGATTAAAGACGGCCTGATTATCAATGAATAACAGGCGTTCATACCATGGCATTCCTGCCATAGAAATGAAACAATTCCTCGAAGAAAAATATCTTCAGTATAATACACCGGCTTTTATACCTTCCGATCCGGTATCTATTCCACACAGGTATAACCGTCAGAATGACAGGGAAATATCTGGTTTTCTAACGGCTGTAATAGCCTGGGGCAGGAGAGACCTGATACTCAGGAGTGCCCGGATTCTTATGGAGCTTATGGAGGATTCCCCTTACGAATTCATTATGTCTGCCGGCAAAGAAGATATTTCACGGTTTGAAAGGTTTGTTCACCGTACATTCAATGGCTCAGATTGCATTGATTTTATTTACGGATTAAAATCCATTTACAGCTCTTACCAGAGCATGGAGGACCTGGTAGCTGAAGGAATGCAAAATGATGGATCACTGTCCGCAGGACTGGCCTACCTGAGAAGTACATTCTTAAATGTTCCTCATAAAAGCAGGTCTGAGAAACATTTTGCTGATATTAACCGGGGTGCTGCAGGAAAAAGACTAAATATGTTCCTGCGTTGGATGGTGAGAGATGACGGAAGAGGAGTAGATTTCGGCATCTGGAAAAGAATAGATCCTGGACAGCTTTATATACCCCTGGATCTTCATTCCGGGAACACAGCGAGAAAGCTGGGACTCCTGGAAAGAAAAATGAATGACTGGAAATCGGTAGAAGAGCTTACCGCTGTACTGCGTGAATTTGATCCGGCTGATCCGGTCAAATATGATTTTGCCTTGTTCGGACTAGGGGTGAATGAAAAATTCTGATACATCCCATGGCTAATAATTATTTCACCTTCAAGCATTTTACTGTTTACCAGGATAAATGTGCTTTTAAAGTCGGTACTGACGGGGTCCTGCTCGGTGCAGTTGCAGACGTATCTGATGTATCCCATATACTTGATATTGGTACAGGTACAGGCCTGGTGGCACTATTGCTGGCCCAGCGATGCAATGCCAGTATAGTTGCCATAGAGCCGGATAAGGAATCTTTTGAACAGGCAAGTAACAATATTGAAAAAAGCAATTGGGCTTCACGAATAAAAGTGATAAACGATTCCTTGCAAAGTTTTTATCCTGAAAAGGAGTTCGACCTTGTGGTTTCAAATCCTCCTTATTTCAGTGATTCCCTGAAGAATCCTGATGAGGTAAAAGCATTTGCGAGGCATAACGATTCATTGACCAATGAAGATCTTCTGAAAGGAGTATCCAGGCTCCTGTCTCCCTCAGGCAGGTTCCAGGTGATAATGCCCTATGTTGAAGGCAATATATTTATTGCCGATGCCCAGGATTATGGCCTGTATTGTAATAAGATTCTGAAAATAAAGCCATTGCCAACAAGCCAGATAAGAAGGATGATCCTTACTTTCTCACATAATAAGCGAAAAGCAACGGAACAGTTTCTTACAATTGAGCATGGGAAAAGACACGAGTTTACAAGTGATTATATAAACCTGACGAAGGATTTTTATCTTAAATTTTAAAAGTATCTGAGAACCAGTCAATAAAAATACCAGTATAAAGAGATCACGTAAAGGAATAAATCCTAATATCAGGAACTCAATTACTTTATCATCTCGCTTTCCGGCAGCCCGTACTCTTCCTTCATTTCAATGTCCAGTTTTTTCAATTCTTCGATTACCGGATCATAGATCTGCCTGACAACAGGTCTGTAAACACCTTTAAGATCTAACCGGTTTTCTAATAGCATTTTAACGGCAATTGAGGCAGGGAGGGCTACTGTTCTGGCTACTGCAGTATTTGTTGAGGGAGTTCCGAAATCAAGCAATGATGATTTGATCACTTCTCTTCTTCCTCCGGGATATTCAGCCAGGAATACATGTTGCATCATAACGGTATCACGATCTTTGGGGCCCAGCGACATTTTGCTGATCATCCTGTCGGATGTGATTTCAAATGGAGATGATTCTTTATAATTGAGCTTTTCATTACTGAAAAACCCTAACCACTCCAGCGACTGTAATGCAAGGGAATCTTCATTAATCCCCAGCTTTGAAGCAACGTTTTTCCGGAGCCCTGTTTTTTCTGTTCCACTTTGCCTGGCAAGGAATCCCGCATAATCCATTCCTGAAAAATCTGCAACATTGTCATCGATCAGGTTCAGGTGTTTCATTGCATCGAGTGTTTCGCACCAGCCTTTGTAACGGAAAGTTCCCCTGTACATGGTTTTTGTTTCAGGGATTCCGTAAATATCGACATAGCTTATTGAGTCGCGGTTGGGGTATACTTCAAGCTCGCCGAGGACAGGGAAATTATAGGTGAACCTGTCGCGGAAGAGATCTATAGGCTCTATTTTGACATGTTTTCCATTTTTAAGATACTGTGCGCCGTTTCTGCTGGCCAGTACAACTCCTTTGGGGCTCCAGGAAAATTTGTAATTCAGCGGATTGTCGCATGCTTCAGGGGCAGGTAATGCTCCGCAAAGAGAATAAAATTCAAGTACTTTACCACCATTATCATGAATATGATCAATGATCTTCATTGCAGTCATATGATCGATTCCGGGGTCGAGACCTATTTCATTAAGAAGAATTATCCCCGCTTTTTTTGCCTCCTCATCGAGGGACTTCATCTCTGCCTGGACATATGATGTGGTCACCAGCGGTTTCCTGCACCTGATACAGGTTTTAGCAACCAGGACATGGTACCGGTATGGTAAAAATGATACTGTAACTTCATTTTTACTTATGAGCTTTTCGAGTGTTGCTGTATCATCAGTTGACCATTTCAGCGACAATCCGTTCGGATGGCCTTTAATCATTCTGTCAGCTTTCTCCTTTGTTGTGGTGGCTACTGTGACTTTGAAGTTGTTTGCAAGAAGAAACTCAACCATTGGTTTTACCACCAGCCCTGCGCCTAGAATTAGAACTCCTTTCATAGCAGAAAAGTTTAAAATGTACAAGTTAGTCAATCAAAAGGACAAAAAACATGATAATTGTTTCAGTCGGCTTCTTCAGATGAATGCATTTCACCGGATAAAATTCCGGGTTTATAGATCTGTCATGTCTGTTTTTGTGATGTATTTATGACTTTATTAAGTACTCTATTTATTTTAGATTAGTCCCGGGAATCATACAAGAAATTTCCTTTATTCTGGCTGCGCCTAACTGGCATTCTTGTGCCCGGTTCATCATTTACCCCGGCCCCGGGGGGAGCGAAGAAAATGGCACAACCCTGCTAACCCTTCGCAACCAAAATCAATTTAAATACATTGGTAATGTTGCAAATAATATGATTTTCAGGCGATTCTATATATTCAGATAGAGATTGCCGGCACTCATTTTTTAATTTCTGGTCTATGTTGGAATCAGGCTGAAGTTATAAGCCTTACCTGCAGTTAAGAAAGGAGGATAAAAAATAAATGTATCTTTGTTTATATTGAAAAATGTCATAAAACACTGCATCCCGGCCATCGATGTCTGAAGAACAGAAATACGTAGAAACGCCTCTTATGAAGCAGTATTATGCTGTTAAGGCGAAACATCCTGATGCAATTCTGCTTTTCAGGGTTGGCGACTTCTATGAAACATTCGGTGAGGATGCTATAAAAGCCTCTGAGATTCTCGGTATTACGCTTACCCGGAGGGCGAATGGATCAGCATCTTTTGTAGAGCTGGCAGGATTCCCCTACCATGCGCTCGATACCTATCTTCCAAGGCTGGTCAGGGCTGGCCAGAGAGTGGCTATTTGTGAACAGCTAGAGGACCCTAAGCTTGCAAAAAAAATTGTAAAGCGAGGTATAACCGAACTGGTGACGCCGGGTGTTTCAATGAATGAGAATGTCCTGAACCATAAGGAAAATAACTTTCTTGCAGCAGTTCATATAGATAAGAAAATTGCAGGAGCAGCTTTTCTTGATATATCCACCGGCGAGTTCCTTGTGTCGGAAGGTTCTATAGAATATATTGATCAGATGCTGAATAACCTTCAGCCCAAGGAAGTATTATTTGAAAAGAAGAAAAAAGACCTGTTCTTCGAAAGCTTCGGGACCAGGTTTTATACCTTCAAGCTCGATGACTGGATATTTACCCCAGAAGCAGCGAACGATCGACTACTAAAGCAATTCGAGACGAGTTCCCTTAAAGGTTTCGGGATACAGGGCCTTTCTTACGGCATAATTGCTGCAGGAGCTATTCTCTATTACCTCGACATCACCCAGCATGAGCAGCTGGGCCATATTACCAACCTGTCAAGAATAGAGGAAGACAGGTATGTATGGCTTGATAAATTCACCATCCGCAACCTTGAGCTGTTCTATTCTCCCTATGAGGGTGCAAAAACCCTGATAGATGTGATGGACAGGACCCTTTCCCCGATGGGAGGCCGGCTCCTTAAACGATGGATCTCTTTGCCACTAAAGGATTTACAACCTATAAACGAACGACTTGACATCGTACAGCACCTTGTTGAAAAGAGCACTTTCCGCGAGGAGATGTCAGCACTCCTTAGACAGATTGGCGACCTGGAAAGGCTTATCTCGAAAGTGGCTGTTAACAGGATCAATCCAAGGGAGGTTGTTCAGCTTAAGAGGGCCTTGAAGGCCATCGAACCACTCAGGGAGCTTTGTTGCAACAGTGGTTGCAGGCCGCTGGTACAGATAGGCGAACAGCTTAATCCATGTAAATTGCTGGCTGACAGGATAGAACATGATCTTAATAATGATCCCCCTGTGCAGCTTAATCGCGGAAGCATAATCTCAAAAGGTGTATCCGCAGATCTGGATGAGCTGAGAACAATCCTTTATAGCGGGAAAGACTACCTGGCTGACCTTCAGAGCAGGGAGAGCGCCAGGACCGGGATAACTTCACTTAAGGTTAGCTATAATAATGTATTCGGATACTATATAGAGGTCAGGAATACCCATAAAGATAAAGTTCCTCCTGAGTGGATCAGAAAGCAGACCCTTGTAAGTGCAGAGCGCTATATCACAGAAGAGCTTAAGGAATATGAAAGCAAGATCCTTGGCGCCGAGGAAAAAATAATTGAACTTGAAACAAAACTGTTTACCGATCTTGTACTGGCAGCCTTCGAATATATTCCCCAGATACAGCTTAATGCCGTTCTGATTGGCCGGCTTGACTGCCTTCAATCATTTGCTGTCCTTTCGATCGATAATAATTATGTTCGTCCTGTACTTGATGACTCAAGGGTCCTTGACCTGTCTGATGGTCGTCACCCGGTAATAGAAAAACAACTCCCTGTAGGCGAAGCATATGTACCTAATGATCTATTCCTGGATACTGACGACCAACAGATAATTATCCTGACAGGTCCGAACATGTCAGGAAAATCAGCTCTCCTCAGGCAGACTGCTCTTATAGTGCTTATGGCACAGACCGGATGTTTTGTTCCTGCTAGGACAGCAAGGATAGGTTTGGTCGATAAGATCTTTACCCGTGTTGGAGCTTCTGATAATATAAGCCTTGGCGAATCGACATTCATGGTTGAGATGAATGAGACCGCCAGCATTTTAAATAATCTTTCAGACCGCAGCCTGATACTTCTCGATGAAATCGGCCGTGGTACCAGCACATATGACGGGATCTCGATAGCCTGGGCAATGGTGGAATACCTTCATGAAAACAAATTCAGGGCTAAGACTCTTTTTGCAACCCATTATCATGAGCTCAATGAGATGGAGAATTCATTCCTGCGGGTAAGGAATTATAATGTTTCTATCAGGGAAATGAACAATAAGGTTATTTTCCTCAGGAAGCTAAAAAGAGGAGGCAGCGAGCACAGCTTTGGTATTCATGTTGCAAAAATGGCAGGTATGCCGAGAAGCGTGGTGAACAGGGCTGACGAAATACTTAAAGAACTTGAACAGGGCCATGAAAAGAAAACACTCGCAAAACCTGTAGGAGAAATTGCCGAACACCGTGAAGGTCTTCAGCTGAGCATTTTCCAGCTTGACGATCCAGTGCTGAAGCAGATACGGGATGAGCTCCTCGGCATTGATATTGACAATCTTACACCTGTTGAGGCACTTAATAAAATCTACAATATCAAAAAACTTTTAAAATAAATCCAAAATAATTGCCCCGATGAAAAGAACTTTGAGCATAACCATGGTTTTTCTGACGATATCAATTTTTCTCGTCAATTGCGTCTCATCCCAACAGGGAAATATCAGTCAGGTTAAGCTTACCGATTTTGACCTTCAATCTTCGGTTCTGATAAAAGCTTCAGGATCTGAGATTTCTACAACACAATATAAATCTGATGTTTACTGGTTCCCGGTGAAGGTTCCCTGCACCGTTCTTTCAGGATTGGTAGCCAACGGGGTATACCCTGATCCATACCAGGGGATGAACAACATGCTGATTCCGGATGCTTCAGATGAATTCAATAAACAGTATGGATTGGAGAAATTCAGTCATCTGCCGAATAATCCTAATCCCTGGAAAGATCCATATTGGTACAGGACAACATTCAAGGTGCCGGCTACTGATAATGGCCGTAATTTCCAGCTGATTTTCAAGGGCATTAACTACCGGGCTGCCGTATGGGTAAATGGTACACAGGTCACCGATTCAACAGATATGGCAGGTATGTTTGCCGAATATAGCCTTGACATTACCAGTCTTGTTAAAGCAGGACAGGATAATGCCCTGGCTGTGAAAATATACCCCCTGGACTACCCTGGGCTGCCGGCTACCGAGCAGCTTGAAGCCCTGGGTGATTTCTATGCGAACGGAGGCCCTACAGGCGATATTGGCAAAAATGTGACTATGCTGTGTTCCGTAGGATGGGACTGGATGCCGCCTGTGAGAGATCGTAATATAGGATTATGGCTGCCTGTCTATCTCAGGACAACCGGTGCAGTTACAATAAGTCATCCAAAACTGATCACCGAGTTGCCCAACCTCCCGGATACTGGAATGGCAAAATTGTCTCTCAGCCTTACACTGTGCAATCATGGCAGCTCAGGTCAGGATGGGTCACTCTTAGTCACAATTTCACCCGAAAATTTCAAGGGAACAGTTTTAAAATTTTCCAAAGCAATAAGTGTAGCTCCAGGTAAGCCTGCAACAGTTGATCTAAACAGCACTAACACTAAGGAGCTTAATATCCAGAATCCGGTACTCTGGTGGCCAAACGGGAATGGCAAGCCAAATCTTTACAGGATAAGGCTGCAGTACTCTGCTGGAGGTGCTCTATCAGATGATACTACATTTCTTTTTGGTATCAGGACTGTTTCAACTAAAGCGGTCAATGTAAACGGATCGTGGCGCCGTGATTTTTATGTCAACGGTAACAGGATACATATTACAGGAGGTGCATGGGTGCCTGACATGATGCTTAACCGCGATTCTGTAAGATATGACAGGGAGTTCCATCTTTGCCGCAATTCGAATATTAATCTTGTAAGGATCTGGGGGGGAGGAGTTACTCCATGTGATGAATTCTGGGATGCTGCCGACCGTTATGGCATGCTGGTATGGTCCGATTTCTGGGTAACAGGCGACACTCAGGGCGAATTCAAGGGATCTCCCGACTGGCCTGTAGAAGGTGATGTTTTTAAAAAGAATGTTATCAGTACAATTCTCCGAATCAGGAATCATCCCAGCTTATTGGTCTGGACGGGCGGGAATGAAGGACATGCACGCAGGGAACTGTATGATTTTATGAGAAACAGCATAATTGAACTTGATGGTACACGTCCCTATATTCCAAGTTCATCAGGATTTGCAAAGCTTCCGGAAGGATGGCCCGGTGCATGGCCCGACAATCTGCCGACAGGCGTTTACAGCGGAGGCCCTTATACCTGGCAGGATCCAAAAAGTTATTATTCCAGGGCTATTGCCGGCAGAGACTGGGTATTTAAGGATGAGACAGGTATTCCTTCAATGGTGACCTGGGATATCTTACCGAAGGTTATTCCAAACCTCGTGTGGGATAAAAAGCTGCCATTTCCTCTTAATAATACATGGGGCTATCATGACGCTGCTTCAGGGAACGGACATTGGGAATGGTATTATAATGAAATGGTAAAAAGATATGGGGAGCCTGAATCGATGGAGAATTTCTGCGATAAAATGCAACTTATGAACGCCATTGCATACCAGGGAATCTTTGAAGCCGCAGGTCATAAGCTGAATGATATTGGAGGAGTAATGCTCTGGAAGCTAAATTCAGCGTTCCCAAGTGTTGTATGGCAGGTTTATGACTGGTATCTGCAGACAAATGCCGGTTATTATTTCATGCAGAATGCCTGCGAACCACTTCATATCCAGCTTAACCTGGACAATCTGAAAATAACTGTGCTGAACCGCAGGTATAAGCCGGTTCCAGGGCTGACGGCAGCGGTTCAGATATATGATATTAAATCAAGGCAGGTTTTCAGCTCAGAAACACCTTTAGCTTTAGGGCCATCAGAGGTAAAGGAAACAACCTCACTGGAATCTGTTCTAAAAAATGCAAAGGGAGTCTCATTTGTAGTATTGAATCTGAAAAATGCCTCGGGGAATGTGCTGTCCCATAACGTTTACTGGTTATCTCCGGATAATGATTACAAATCGATGAATGGAATGGAAGAAACATCGGTCGAGGCAACTATTTTAAAAGAGGAAGCTGGAATAAATGAATCAAAATGGACCCTTAAGGTTGCCAATAAATCATCGAAGATAGCATTCTTCATACGTCCCAGGTTGATCCTTGGCAAACAGGATATTTTACCAAGTTACTGGTCGGCAAACTACTTTACACTTGCTCCCGGTGAGAGTACCGTTGTGTCGGTAAGCTGTCCGGCTAATATAGTAAAGGGAAAGAAACCGGTTATTAATGTAGGAGGATGGAATGTTGATGAAGTAATGTTGATGACCGCAAAGTGATTTTTCATAATTTCTTCATCTGCCAGGTATAATTTTAAGATATACCGGATATGGTATACCTATGATTAAGATAAAATTCAGATGAAAACAAGTTTTGAAAAATCCATTTCTGCTCTCATTACCATCATATTGGCATTTATTACACTGGAATTGTCAGCCCATGAAAATCAGGAGCCTGGAGCAATACCTGATAGTGTCACTGTAAAAGCAAAAGAATCAAAGCATTCCCTATACGCAAATGCCGGGCTCGGATATAATATGCTTTATATGGGCACTTCTCTGTCACAGGATAAACCTTACTTTTCGGGAGGTGTAATATATGGCTTCAGGGAGGAATTATTTCTGTCGGTTTCAGGGTATCATCTTAATGCTTATGATGCAGGGGTGGCATTTTCAACTTATTCATTGATCTACTCCCATACCTTTAATTCATGGTTTGATATTTCCCTTAGTGCTTCGAGATACCAGGTCAATAAAAATCTTACCGACACTTTATTTACCAGTTTTTATTATGGAGATATAACCCTTGGTTTTGACTGGAATCTTCTATATACAAAGATTTCTGCGGGTGGATTATTTTCAGAATCCTCAGCAGCATACTTCCAGTTGAGAAATTCCAGATTCTTTAAAACTTCGGATTTCATAAATGGCAAAGCCTATCTTTCATTTGATCCGTATGTCAATCTCCTGTTTGGTGTGCTGACTGAAACCTCAGATGGCACTGTTGTGTCACCTCCTTTTCATAAAGGAAAATCGGGTGGCGGAAGTTCTTCAACGACATCTACAAAATTCAGCCTTATAGAGGTAGATCTGGGAATTCCTATTTCCTTTAATATCGGGAAATTCACTATTGATGCAGAGCCGGGTTATGCTTACCCGTTATACACTGATACTTCTTCGGGCAATACCAGTGGCTTTACATTCAATATTGGCCTGTACTTCAGAATTCTCTGACCTGTAAACAGCAGTACCCAGATGTTTCACTGAAAAAATCTGAAAATTATTTAATCTAATCAGGAATTTCATAAATACTTCATTTTCACCACCATATTTTTAACCATCATTTAATTAATGCTTAAAAATATTATTATGAAAATGAAATTGTTTATCTCTACTGTGGCACTTCTTATAAGTGCAGGCATGACAGCACAGGTTAGTAACCAGACCCAGACAAGGGAACAGGTACAGACCGGAACCCAAAACCAGACCAGGGTTCAGACCCAGGCTCAGAGCCAGAGCCAGACCCAGACTCAGACTCAGACACAAACCCAGGCTCAGGCTGGTACCGCAACACAGGAACAAACCCAGTATAAGAACCAGGGACAGGAAACAAAAGCACAGAAACAAGCCAGAAATGAAGCCAGGAAGGCTGAGAAACAAGCTCAGAAAGAGGCAAAAACACAGGCTAAAAGCCAGGATGGCAATGGTACGATGACACGTGAACAAGCAAAGGATCAGGAGAAAACTGCCACCCAGAATAAGGGTGCTCGTGCAGAAACTCCTTCAAAAGCAGTTGTAAGAGCTACTAAAGGATCAGGGGCCGGGGGAAAAAGGTAGATCATTTTTAAAAAGAAAAAGCCCTGACTCTATACCAGGGCTTTTTTATTTCTGTTGAAATTGGGATCTTAAAATTTATTTTATTATGCTTTTAACGCATAAATGACTTAACCTGAATTAAATACGGGAAAGATAAGGACCTATTTCTTTACTCTGCCATAAGAATATCTGCCGGTAGTCAAGCTGCCTGCTATCGAATTTGAAAATAAAATTGTTAGTGTTTCTCCTCCATTCTCAATGAACAATGTTTCCTTCACATTCAGATTTTGTTCCCCGTTGTTGCCATTAAAGGTTGTTACAGATTCCATTTTTATCGAATCTTTAGCGGCTGAGAATAATGCCTTTGTTGTTCTCGGCATATCGTAAATTACAATTTTACAGTCTTTTCCGTCAAGTCTCAGATTCTCTTCAAAAGGATACTCCTGCCCGTCTCCGGTAGCATAGACCCTTGTTGTAAGCAGAGAATCAGCTCTAAGATTAATTGTTATTCCGGACAAATAAAGCTGATTCGGATCAAAGACCGATTTTTCCTTGTTCAGTTTCCATACACCTGAGAATGGAGTGTTCTGTCCGTATGTCACTGACGAGAACAATAAAAGGATTGCAATAGGAAATAAAAATCTTGTTTTCATTGATAGCTGTTTGAGTTTTAATCAGGATAATTAACTGCAGACTAATTTAAGAAAAAACTATTATTTCCCGGGATAACCTGATAGTTTACTTTTTAGATTAAGATGTTATTGTTATAAAGAAGATTTCTTTGGATTATCAAGATCATATCCGCACTATTTTCGGATAGTAAAACTGCCGGTTTGGCTATCATTACCTCATACAGGCTGGTTTAATGCTGGTTATAATGAAAATAATAAACCCCGGAACTTTGTCCGGGGTTTATCTGAGCGGGAGACGGGACTCGAACCCGCGACCCCGACCTTGGCAAGGTCGTGCTCTACCAACTGAGCTACTCCCGCATTCTTTTAATTTCAACTCAAACTCGCAACCCCTATCCGCCGGTTGGCGGATCGTGCTCTACCAACTGAGCTACTCCCGCGAATTCAGGGGCAAAAATAAGAATCTTTTTTTTATCTGCAAACATGCTGTTCTTTAAAGTTTTTATTTGCTATTTTCGTCGATCAACAAAAAACTCTCAACCCTATGAAAAATAAAAATTGGCTTCTGTTCATTCTCGCAGCTGCATTGTTTGCCGGCTGCACGAATGAGAAAAAGGGAGATACATTTACAATTCCCTTTGTGAAATATACCCTGGACAATGGTCTTACTGTTCTCCTCCACCAGGACAAATCTGATCCTATTGTTTATTCTGCGGTTTATTATCATGTTGGTTCAAGCCGTGAAACGATCGGGAAAACAGGTTTTGCTCATCTCTTCGAGCATATGATGTTCCAGGAATCGGAGAATCTTCAACGCGGCCAGTTTGTTAAGAATATAAGCAATGCCGGCGGAAGCTTCAACGGAAGCACCGGTCAGGACAGGACAAATTATTTTGAGCTGTTACCAAAAAATGCTCTCGAAATGGCATTATGGATGGAATCAGACAGGATGGGCTTCCTGGAAAACACTGTTACCAGGGCTAACCTTGCTAACCAGCAGAATGTCGTTCAGAACGAAAAACGGCAGGGTGTCGACAATGCCCCTTATGGTTTTAACCAGGAGATTATCCTTAAAAATCTTTATCCGAAAGAGCATCCATACAGCTGGGACGTAATTGGCAATATGGAAGATCTTACAAATGCAACCGTTGAGGATGTCAAGGCATTTCACAAAAAATTCTATTCCCCGGGCAATGCTTTTCTTGTGATATCGGGCGATTTTAATGAAGAGGAAGTAAGGGCTCTTGTTACAAAATACTTTGGTGAAATACCTGCAGGAGAGAAAATCGAAAAGAGACCTCCTATGCCTGTAACTATTACCTCAACCGTGAAACTGTATCATGAAGACAATTTTGCAAATATGCCGCAGCTTACAATGGTTTTCCCTACAGTGGAACGTTACTCTAAAGAATCCTATGCTCTTAATTTCCTTGGCGATCTGCTGGCTAACAGTAAGAAGGCCCCGCTCTATAAGATCCTTGTAAAAGACAAAAAGCTTACCTCAAGAGTTATGGCAAGGAACAGTGCCCAGGAACTGGCAGGGTCCTTTACGATCTCTGTCACCGCCAATCCAGGTGTTAATCTGACTGATGTTGAAAAAGCAATCTTCGAAGGACTCGACAAATTCGAAAAAGACGGATTCACCGAGAATGACCTGTTAAGACTAAAAGCTGAAACAGAGACACAATTTATAAGCAGGTTCTCAAGTGTATCCGGTAAAGGAACGATGCTGGCAGATTATACAATGTTTACCGGTGATCCTGAATACTATAAAAAAGACCTTGAAATGACTATGGCAGTAACCATGGACGATATCAAGGCTGCATATAATAAATATATCAAAGGTAAAAACTTCGTTGAGACAAGTTTTGTCCCTAAAGGTCAGGCTGGTCTGATAGCAGAAGGATCAGTAAATGCGGGGATACAGGAAGAAGATATCACGAAAGCGGCAGAAGTGAAGGCTGGCGATATAGCCCCTGAGCCGATAGCAAAAACAAAGACCAGTATCGACCGTTCTGTTTTGCCTGCTATAGGTCCTGATCCGGAGGTTACCCTACCGGCTGTATGGTCATCATCTCTTTCGAACGGAATGAAAATATGGGGAATAACCCAGAAAGAGCTTCCTCTTGTCCAGTATTCTATAGTTATAAGTGGTGGTCATTCTCTTGATAATATGGAAAAATCAGGTCTTGCAAACCTGGTTGCAACCATGATGAATGAGGGTACCAAAAACAAAACACCTGAAGAGCTGGAAGATGCCATCGGTCTTTTAGGTGCAAGTATCAGGATCTCTGCAGGCAATGAAGATATTACCATTGATGTAAGCTCATTGGCAAGGAATTTTGAGAAAACATTGTCCATTGTAGAGGAGATGCTTCTTGAACCAAGGTGGGATGAAGAACAGTTCAACCTCGCAAAGACAAGAATAATAAACGGCATTAAAAGAAATGCTTCCAGCCCCGATTACCTGTCGACAAAGACTCTTAATACACTGATGTTTGGTAATAGTATACTTGCTTCGGAAGTCTCGGGAAATGAAAATTCTGTTCAATCGATAACCATCGATGATCTGAAAGACTTTTACGGCAAATATTTCACACCATCTGTATCCCGGTTCCTTGTAGCCGGAGATATCGACCAGGCAAGGGTACAGTCTGCCCTGGCTAATCTTGAACAGAAATGGCAGGCAAAAGAGATCGAGCTGCCCCAGATTCAGGTTGCTGCACCTCCGGATAAAGCCCGGATATATTTTGTTGATGTACCAGGAGCCAAGCAATCGGTAATTTCGATAGGGTACCCATCGATCCCCAGGACCAACCCGGATTTCTTCCCTGCAGTAGCAGCCAACTATAAACTCGGAGCCAGGGAAGCATCAATATCAGGGCTCTGGATGCAGATCATAAGGGAACAAAAAGGTTTCACATATGGAGCTTATTCATCATTTGCCGGTTATAAAAACTACGGTTATTTCTCTGCTTCTTCAAGGGTCAGGACCAATTCTACCCTGGAATCAGTACTTATTTTCAAGACAGAAATGGAGAAGTACAGCAAGGAGATGCCACAGGAATATATCGACTTCACCAAATCAGGCATGATGAAGAGCAATGCACGACGGTTTGAAACACTGGGAAGCCTTACATCATACCTTAATACATTAAGTGCATATAACCTGCCTGTTGACTATGTTAAACAGGAAGAGTCATACCTGAAGCAGCTGACTCCTGAAAAACAGATGGAGGTTGCTAAGAAATATATCGATCCATCAAAAATGTATTTTGTTGTTGTTGGTGATGCAAAAACCCAGCTTAAAGAACTTGAAAAAGCCGGTTTGGGCGAACCTGTTCTGGTTAAATAAATAAGGATAAGATCTTTTGAAACTCTGTGTAATTTTATAATTTACACAGAGTTTCTTTTTTATTAAACCATGTACCTATGATTTATAAACGACAAATAGCAATCCTGTCCATAGTATTTATAACACTGATCTGCAGCGGACAGGGAAATGATCTCGACAGGGGTCAGACAGGGTATGTCCCGGCACAGGAGAACCTCGAAAACCGTGAGTGGTTCAGGGATGCACATTTCGGGATGTTCATTCACTGGGGAGTGTCAAGTGTTCTTGGCAGGGAAATTGGGTGGGCGCTTGCCGGACAGGATGTAAATGAATACACCAAGAACATGTACAGGTTCAATCCAGTAAAATTCGACGCCGCTGCAATAGTAAAGCTGGCAAAGGATGCCGGGATGAAATATATTACTTTCACAACGCGGCATCATGACAGCTTCAGCATGTTCGACACAAAATATTCCGACTGGGACATCATGAACACCCCAAACGGAAAAGACGTCCTGAAGATGCTTGCTGATGAATGTCAAAAGCAGGGAATAAGATTGTTTTGCTATTATTCTCTTACTGACTTCTACAGGTCCGATTATTGTCAGGGGAATAACAGAAGAGGTACAGGGATTTCAGGTGAATGTGACTGGGATTCCTATATAAGGTTTATGAAGGATCAGCTTACGGAAATCCTTACAAACTACGGACCTATCTACGGTATATGGTTTGATGGTCACTGGGACCAGGTGAAACGCATAAATGGCAAGTATGGAAACCAGATGCGCGAATGGCATTATGATGAGATCTACAAACTCATACACGAGTTGCAACCGGGGTGCATGATTGTCAATAATCATCATATTGCGACATTTCCCGGTGAGGATTACCAGACCTTCGAACGAGACCTGCCGGGACAGAATACCGGTGGAGGCTATTCAAGTGATGCTGTTATTGCCCGGGATCTGCCACTTGAATGTAACGACATCATCGGAAAAAGCTGGGGGTATGTTACCAATGATACAATAAACAGGTCAGTAAAACAACTTCTGCATCTGCTTATAGGATCTGCAGGCAGGGGAGCAAACTTCTTGCTGAATATCGGACCCACACCGGAAGGAGAAGTGAGGCTGGCTCATAAAGAAAGGCTTCTGGCAATGGGTGAGTGGTTGAAGATAAATGGTGAAACAATTTATGGAACAAGGAAAAGCTTTATGGAACCTGCTGACTGGGGTGTGGCAGTGGAGAAAAGCGACAAGGTTTACCTTCACGTTATCAATCCATCGGAAGTACACGGACAGTTAACGATAAATGAGTTTCCTTATAAAATCAAAAAAGCCTGGCGTTATGAGAATGGAGAGCGCATCAGGTTCAAAGTGAATAAGAATGAGGGAGTCCTGACACTTGACCCTGGAGTGCTGGATAATTCTGCTGCCGATAATATAATTGTACTTAAAGTATCAAAATAAACCAGCAGGGTTATCTTCTGCTTGTCGTACTGCTTTTTTCTTTTAAATTTGCAGGCATATTAATATTCCACAGAGGATAATTTATTGCCCGGATGGTAGGGCCATGCGTTAAGAAAACACCCGGTGGGTGTTTTTAGCAAAGGAGCCGGGTTGCGTAGGAGCACCATTCCACCATCCCTTGATTTAAATCAAAATCTTATTAAATTTGCAGGCATATTGAAGATTCCACAGAGGATAATTTATTGCCCGGATGGTGGAATGGTAGACACGCAGGACTTAAAATCCTGTGACCATTGCGGTTGTGCGGGTTCAAGTCCCGCTCCGGGTACAGAAAAAGAG
>JGI20214J51088_10000055_pt1 | contig 70091 bp, 58 predicted proteins | sample WetSurMetagenome_FD_51088 | JGI IMG/M metagenome (IMG submission 51088) | reverse complement strand
TTCCGTAAGTGGAAAGCAAAAGAATAATTAATGTCGCAATTGTGAAACCGATAAATGCTTTTCTGTGCCTTGGATTATTCAGGTCAATAGCCGGTAAAAGCTTCTTTTGATCAGGGGTCGAAGCGATCCTTTTTTTTCTTGAAATCAATATTCCTACAGGGATCATTAAAAGTCCAAGGAGAAGAAATCCGGGTAAAATTATGTAGATGAACAACCCCAGGTTTGAATTGTTCTTTTCAAAAATTGTTGAAATCAGGAACAATACTATGATCATTACAAAATTGATCGATGCGATCAGCATTCCAATTATTGTTATCCAGTTCCTGGCAGAAGATTTAAGTTTCATTTAGGTGGTGTTTAGTATACAAAGCTAAGAAAATGGTCCTATATTAAAAAACAAAGGCGTTTTATCAACGCCCATGTTTTTTTATATGAGAGTGCCAAAGCACATCCGTTATTACAATTTTTCAGTATTCTAACTAAATTCCGGCGGTTGTAAGCGCATCAATTGAATTCTGCAGCAGTGCCTTTGTATATTTATAATTGTGTATACCCAGACTATATTCCCTCAGAGTCATCTGGAAATTGATCATAGAACCTGCAACCACATTTTTCAATGTCGGGAAAGTCGGGAGGGCTGTATTGATAGCTTTCTGATCATTTGTCCAAGAACTCGTGTTACCGGGATTCTTCCATTTACCTGCTGGATTGCTTGAAGGATCATAAATATCAAGATAACCGTCAAAATTACCTGTTGTCAATCCTACCCACAAATTTGATTCGGCATCTGCGTCGCTGTGAAGGATATTTGTGCCACCACCGATTGAATTGATTTTTGCTGCAAGGTTGTTCAGCAAAGTCTGTATCTCGGCTCTTGGAGTTTTCCAGAGAGTTGTGGACGCGGATGTAATCGGTGAAGTGTGGCAGCCTGTAACATTGCAGCCGGTAAAATTACCTTTGGCTACAAATGTATGACCTCCGGCTCTTCCTGTAATAGGTGACATGTGGCAATCCCCACAAGCTGCAGCAGTCGTATGGGTAGAATTTGCATAGGTCTGAGTTCCTGTAAACTCAACTCCGCCCTGACCGGCATAAATTGCTCCGACTGTCCCGTAATGAACATGCATCCTGTACGACGGAAGGACTTTGTTTGGTGCTGCATTCCCTACTGAACTGTCGTAAAAGNTTGCGGTAGGATTGGTAACAAACGAAGCATAATCGACAACATTGCCATCCGAAAGTGTAGTGCTTGTTGTAAGAGGTCTTGGCTGGTGACATTTGACACAGAGATTGCTCGTTCCGCCACCCTGCGTCAGGTTAATTGTTTTCGCAGCTTTCCACATTGTCATTGGTACAGCAGCAGTTGTGGTCAACGGGAAAAACTCAGTGCCGGCATATGTTTTATGCAGACTGCTGTGGCAGGTAAAACAGCTTAATATTCCATAAGCAATAGATGTTGTTGCTGCATAATCGTTTGCATATTTACCGGTTGTAGCGTTAAGGGTAAAGGTTGCAGGAACATTATTCTTGCAGACATATTTAAAGGCCTCCGATTCATGGCATGGAGAGCAACCNGNATTGCCAGCTTCTTCAAAGGCAGCTTCACCATATTTATGCTTGGAAAAACTGAATTCGACAACCTTCTGATCAACCACTGTCGGATTGTGACATAATTTGCATGTCTCATTTGCATCTTTGCCGTCCTTTCCGTCTGCTCCATCAGCTCCGTCTGCTCCTGCTGGTCCCATGGGACCTTCACAGGCAGAAAACAACAATGTTGCTGAAATAAGCAGCGCAAATAGTCTAAACATGTTTTTCATAGTATGGATTTTAGGATTATTTTCTCCATGCAAGATAATAAATTCATATTGTTAATTAATTAACAATAAATATGTTATTTGCAATATTCAGAATTGACAGATATGTCTTGCATAAATGATATATGTCAAATAAATTAGTGATATTTGTAATTATTGATTTTAATTCAATTTGTATCTCTATTTTTAACCGCCCAAATAAAAAGGATTATGCCTGGAAAAAATACCATTGAAACTTGTGAAAACTGTCCGGTAAAGTGGGAAAACTTTAATCACCTTACTCAGGCTGAAATCAAACTTGTCAATGACAACAGGTACGAGGCAACGTTCAAAAAAGGGGAGATCCTCATTAAGCAGGACTCTCCATCCTCGAATGCACTGTTTCTTGCATCAGGAATGGCAAAGAGCTATTATGAAGGGATAAANGGAAATAATTTCATTTTGGGCATTTTGCTNCCCGGAAGGCTCATTATGGGTCCGGGTGCATTCGTCAATTCAAGGTATNCATATTCGGTATCGGCNTTGACACAGGTGCAGGCATGCTTTATAAACTTTGACATATTCAGGTATCTGNTAAAGGTAAATGGNGAGTTCGCCGAAAGTCTTCTTCAGGATATTAGCCTGAAGGCTTTTCGATCGCATATTCGAATGGTCAACCTGGCCCAGAAAAAAATGGCNGGCAGACTTGCCGAAGTGGTGCTAAATTTCTCGGATGAAATTTTCAAGGCTGATGAATTTGACATTATCCTGTCGCGCCAGGAACTCGGTGAAATGACTAATATGGTGAAAGAAAGCGTTGTAAGGATTCTGAAAGAGTTTGAAGATTCGGGGGTTCTAAGCGCAAAATCGTCAGTAATAAAGATACTGGATAAGGTAAAATTACGTCAGATCTCTGAGAAAGGTTAATTATTTTATCAGGTTGCAGGTTGCGTGTTGCATGTTAACCTGAAACCTGTAACTTGAAANATGCAACATGACTTAACAAAAAAATGAAAAACTTTAAATTCCTCTTCTCCCCTGTTTTCATGGGGATATTGTTNGTCNTATTTGCTGCATCGATGGCAGCCGCAACATTCATTGAAAATGATTACGGGTCAGCAGCTGCCTATAATTTTGTTTATGATACAAGATGGTTTGAGCTGATTTTATTCCTTCTGTCGGTTAACCTGATAGGACAGATGATTATTTTCAAGCTCTACAAAAAATCAAAAATTACGATATTCATTTTCCATCTTTCATTCGTAATGATGATTGCCGGAGCTGCAATAACAAGATATNCAGGCTGGGAAGGCACTATTCACATCCGTGAGGGAGAAGAACAGAACAAATGTTTTTCAGGGGACAAATTCCTGGTCTATCAGCTTGTGGATAAGACTGGAAAAATTCTGGATCAGAACTCCCAGAAATATTATATGGGATCCCAGTCGGCTGATAACTACAAAAAAAAGATCAGGTATGACGNTAAGGAGTATGATCTTATTCTTGCAAGGATTATTCCAAATGCCGCCGAAATAGTTACNGAATCTCCGGGAGGGGCTCCTGTAATTTCATTCGTCGTTACTGACAGTACCGGGAGGGAAATGGTTAAGCTCAGAAACGGAGAATCAACTCTTTTCAGAGATCTGTCAATTGGTCTGAATCCGGTGTCAGAAAACGATGTCACTATTNTTACAGACTCATCTTCATTTTATGTCAAATCAAAATTCCCTTTTGAGCAGTCAGGAATGATGACTCAGGAGAAACAGACAATTATGCCGGGAGAAATCTCCAGGCTTTCTTCAATGCAGATCATTTCAGTAAAGGACTTGAAAATAGTTGCCCAGGAACTTGAAATTGCCGGAATCATTAAAACGGTTTCTTTAGACAGGACCAAGCAGGAAACAGGAAGGAACTCTTTTATTTTCAACCTCATCTCGGATGATAAACAAACTGTCACAATTACTTTATGGGATAATGGCACGGAATATCAGACTTCAGGGTCAGCGGAAATTGATGGCAACACTCTCGGAATAACCTACGGGTCAGAAGAGATACCTCTGCCATTCTCCCTTAAGCTTACNGATTTTGTTCTCGAAAGGTATCCCGGCTCCAACAGTCCGTCGGGTTATAAAAGCAATATAGTTCTGATTGACAGGGCTGATAACATTGAACGGCCATTTACAATATTCATGAACAATATTCTGAAACATAAAGGCTATCGCTTTTACCAGTCGTCCTATGATCAGGATGAGATGGGAACTATTCTTGCCGTCAATCACGATCTTGCAGGTATGATGGTTACTTATACTGGATATGGTCTGCTTTTTCTATTTATTATACTATCCTTACTTAACAGGAAATCAGTATTTTATGCAGTTAATGCAGANTACTGGAACTCAGCATTAAGAAAAAAGGCCTTTGTAATTGGGATCATGTTAATGTTTTCGGGGCTCATAAGTGTCGACGCTCAGAAACTCGTTGCCTCAAAGGATGCCTCAGAGGCATTCGGGAATGTGCTGGTACAGGATCAGAAAGGGAGGACAAAGCCCTTATTTACACTCAGTAATGACATTTTAAGAAAAGTTACAAGGGAAAACAAATTTGAAGGGTTGACACCCATGCAGGTTTTCCTCGGCGTCTACTTTGACTTCGACAATTGGAAAGATATTCCGATGATCAGGATTTCGAATAAGGATCTTCGTAACAGCCTTAACATCAGTGGCAATATGGCCTCTTTNTCTGACCTGGTTGATCTTCAGGGTGGAGGGTCCTATAAACTTTCAGATGACGTCAGCAAGGCATACTCAAAGGCTCCGGGTGCAAGGACAAAAGCGGATAAGGAAATAATGAAAGTAGATGAGCGGGTCAATATTCTTTACATGATTTACACAGGCGGTTTTCTGAAGATATTTCCACTCAATGGTGATTCACATAACTGGGGCTCACCCGAAGAAGCCCTCAAGAGGGCAGTGAGCCGGGAAGACTCCATTTACCTTAAGAACGTAATGCCTTTATTTGCTGATGCTCTGCAGGCAAATAATATCTCAACCGCCAAACAGATTGCAGCTTCAGTGAAGGAGTACCAGAAGAAATTCGCAGGTTATGACCTTCCGCCTGAATCAAAATCCAGAGCGGAATTACTTTACTATAAGCTGATGATCTTTGAGCGACTATTCCCATTCTATGCCACAACAGGACTGCTTATGCTGATAGGGCTTATAATCATGGTAATAAAGGGAAGAAAGAATACTTCCCTGTTTGTCAGGATTCTCAGCTGGATTCTTTTNATCGGATTCCTTTTCCATACATTCGGCCTGGGTATCAGGTGGTATGTTGCAGGTCATTCACCTATGAGCAACGGGTATGAGTCGATGATCTTTATCTCGTGGGTTACCCTGCTGGCCGGGTTTATCTTCAGCAGGAAATCGCCATTTGCACTATCTGCCACTGCAGTTCTTGCCGGGATGACCCTTATGGTTGCCCACCTGAGTTTTATGGATCCTGAGATAACAAACCTTGTTCCGGTTCTGAAATCTTACTGGCTCACACTGCATGTCTCAGTTATAACAGGCAGTTATGGGTTCCTCGGACTAGGAGCAATTCTGGCAATAATTTCAATGATCCTGCTTCTGCTATCTGATAAAAACAATATTGAAAGGATTTCCGGCACAATTGATGAACTGGTAGTAATCAATTACAAAACACTCACACTGGGACTGTATCTGCTGACGATCGGTACTTTTCTGGGTGCAGTTTGGGCAAATGAATCATGGGGCAGGTACTGGGGATGGGACCCTAAGGAGACCTGGTCGCTGATTACGATTATAATTTATAGTGTTGTTATCCATTCCAGGATGATTCCGGGGATGAAAGATATTTACACATTCAACCTGTTGTCGTTATTTGCCTTTTCATCAGTGCTAATGACATATTTCGGTGTTAACTATTACCTTACAGGAATGCACTCTTATGCTGGAGGAGATCCGGTTCCGGTACCAGTTTTCGTTTATATAGCACTGATAGTACTTGTTTTACTTTCAATTGGTGCTTATACCAAATACCGGAAGTGGCAGCGCGGTAATGAGACAATGAAGTAGGCTGCCTTCACAGCTGGCGCGGATCTGTGATCCGTGCCTTATATGGATTACCATCTTCGCTTCGCTTCGATGGCGATCCCGGCGGGGGACTTCAAACGGAAAAGGCTGAGTCCCGATATGTTGGGATTGCCATCTTCGCTTCGCTTCGATGGCGATCCCGGCGGGGGACTTCAAACGGAAAAGGCTGAGTCCCGACTTGTCGGGACAGCAGCCTTATTTTTTAATTTCGCTTACTGAAGCAAGCTTCAGACGCTCTTTAAAAAATAAGGCTGTACCGCCTTCGGCGGTCAGCCTTTTCCTTTGGGTGGAAGATGGGATTCGAACCCACGACCTTCGGAACCACAATCCGACGTTCTAACCAGCTGAACTACATCCACCGTATAAGGAGTGCAAAATAAGCCCAAAATTTCTTATTCTCAAAATTTTAATTTTATTTTCTGACTGTCCCTTAATTGTTAACTTTGGTGTTAGTAAAAACAGATCCCCTAAAGCAATTTTACATGACAGTTCAATGTTATCAGGGTGATTTTGAATACTTCTTTCAGTATTGAGAAAGATAACTCTGATAGACAATATTTCGGGAATGCAGCTTTTTCAGCTGATTAAGTTCACTGTTTTCCTGATAATCAGCATAGTATTAACTAAAAGTCATCTCTCCCGGGCTGAAATAGGTTCCTGGGAAATGTTCCTGTTTATTTCCGGACTGATAACCTTCTTCTGGGTAACAGGGATTATTCAGTCGCTTCTGCCTTTGTATCACAGGAACAGAACTTATCGGAAAATTGGTGATAATGGTGAAGGTAAATCCCCTGAGATCTTCAATACATTTCTGCTGCTTTGTTTTTTCAGTCTTCTGTTTTTTGCGGCAGGCCATGCTATTAAAAGTAATTTTTCAGTCTTTAACTTCAGAGGCAATGTCCCATATCTCAATCTTCTTCTTCTTTATATTCTGCTAAGCAGCCCTGTATGTCTGATAGAATATATTTACCTGCTGAATAACCGTTCACACCGGATCCTTCAATACGGAATATATACATTCTCACTACAGCTTATCCTCGTACTGGCTCCGGTTATTCTTGGAAAAGATCTTATATGGTCAATATATGGCTTGCTTGCAATAACTGCAATCAGATGGGTCTGGCTTATCATTCTGCTCAGAAGGTATACTGAGATGAAGATTTCAACGAAATTTATGAAAGAACATCTTTACCTCGGACTGCCCTTGATTCTGACCACGCTGATAAGCGGATCTGCACAATACACTGATGGTATTATAGTTTCGGCAGTATATCGCGATCCGGCATGGTTTGCCTGGTTCAGGTATGGTGCAAAGGAGTTTCCCCTGGTCCTGATGCTTGCAAATGGTCTTAGCAATGCAATGCTGCCTGAATTCTCGACGCGATCTCAGATGAAAGATTCGCTGGCAAAAATCAGGGCGAAGTCAAAAAGCCTGATGCATATCTGCTTCCCTGCAACCATGGTTATTATGCTCTTTGCAAGATGGTTGTATCCAAGAATGTTCACTCCTGAATTCCAGAAGAGTGCTGACGTTTTTCTGATCTATTCATTACTTGTTATTCCAAGACTTATCTTTCCCCAGACGGTGATAGTGGGCAGGAAAAAAACGCAGGTTACCCTTATAGCAGCGCTCCTTGAGATTGCAGTCAATATTCCTCTCAGCCTTCTCCTGATAAAATTGGGTTACAACATTGTAGGGGTTGCATTTGCAACTTTTATAGTCTATCTGATCGGAAAGATTTTCCTTGCAGGGTATCTGTGGGTAAAAATGAAAATAAAACCTTCGGAATATATCCCTGTGAAAATCTACCTTATTTATTCATTTCTGCTTGGTTTGCTGTTCATACTGATCGACCACAGGATAATCAACATACAATAAAGGCGACAGGCTTTTGGCGTCAGACTGCAGGTTGGCATTTAAACATGCCCGGCGCCAGATTTCCTACGACTTTATTAAAATTTTCTTTTTATATTTGCTGATCGACTTTTATGCCATGCAAATCTTCGAAGTTGATACTCCAAAAGATAAAAAGGAATTCACTGATTTTCCGAAGAGACTCTACAAGGGGGATCCGAATTGGGTTTGCATGCTCGATTCAGAGCTTGAAGGTATATTCGATCCGAAAAAAAACCATGCTTTCAAACTGGGTGAAGCAAACCGCTGGATACTAAGGGATGAAAACGGAAAGACAATAGGAAGAGTTGCTGCTTTTTTCGACAGGCAAAGATCAACCGTATACAGGCAGCTGACAGGTGGTATGGGGTTTTTTGAGGTCGTTGAGAATAAAGAGGCTGCATTTGCACTCTTTGATACGTGTAGGAAATGGCTGGCATCCAATGGAATGGAGGCAATGGACGGCCCTGTGAACTTCGGTGAAAATGACAGTAACTGGGGACTTCTTGTTGATGGTTTTATGCAGCAGGGTTACGGCATGCCATATCATAAAAGGTATTACAGAGATTTCTTTGAAGCTTATGGTTTCANGAACTATTATGAACAGTATTCTTATCACAGGGAGGTTCACGGAAAGGACGGAAAGATAGTTGAATTCCCTCCGAGGATAAAGAAAATAGCTGAATGGCTGACAAAAAGGCCGGGATATTCATTTCAGCACTTTCAGTTTTCAAGAAAGGATAAATTTGTAAAAGATTTTGTAGAGATTTATAATTCGGCCTGGGCTGTATTCAAAGAAGATTTCATACCCCTCGCTCCGGAAATTATAGACGAAACATTCCGTAAAGCTAAAGCCATCCTCGATGAGGACATTATCTGGTTTGCTTATTACAATGACAAACCAATTGCTTTTTTTATTCTGCTTCCCGACCTTAACCAGATCATTAAACCTTTTAACGGCAGGCTTAATTTTCTGAATATGATCCGATTCGGGTGGGCTAAAGTGATACACAAAATGACAAGGATGCGCGGAATTGTCGGTGGAGTTCACCCTGCCCATCAGAACAACGGTGTTGAATCAGCAATTTTTTACAAGCTTTATGAAGCACTGAGATCCAAGCCATGGTATAAAGAGCTTGAACTCTCATGGGTTGGTGATTTCAATCCTAAAATGCAGGCGATATATGAAGCCATTGGAGCACACAGGGCTAAAACACACATCACCTACCGGTTCATGATAAACGATAAACTTGAATTTGCCAGATATAAAGATGAAGTGGACCTCATGCATNTTTCCGGGAATGCAGCTCAAAGCCTGAAATAATAATTTTTAAAACTGTTTTGTTATTACAATAAAGTTGATTAATTTTGCNAACCCTATTTAAAGGTTATTTTTAATAAGTAAGGCATAAAACAATATTGCAATGAAACAGGGTATACATCCGGGCAATTACAGGCTGGTAGTTTTTCAGGACATGTCGAATGGCACTTCATTCATGACGAAATCAACTGCCCCNTCAAAAGAGAATATAAAATGGGAAGATGGTAAAGAGTATCCCCTTATAAAGCTTGAGATCTCAAATACTTCTCATCCGTTTTATACTGGAAAAATGAAACTTGTCGACACAGCAGGTAGGGTTGATAAATTTATGAACCGTTATAAGGACCATGTTGGCAAGAAAAAGTAAATGGCAGGTAAAGGTATTATAAACGGGGCTTATTCAAAGCCCCTTTTTTTGTCGCTTTTTCTGGCACAATGATTGCTGTTCTTCCGTTCATGCTCTTAGTGAAAAATATTGTTTAAATTTGACAGTTTTTGTGTTGCCAATGGAAAAAAAATTCAGGAGACCAATAAGTGAAGTNATGCTTCCCGAGATTGTTGACGGCGACGGGGATATTGTTCCTATTATCGCTGATGGAGAGGACGGAGATCTGGAGGATATTGATGTTCCTGATTCTATTCCAATACTCTCGCTAAGAAATACGGTCCTTTTTCCCGGAGTAGTTCTTCCGATCTCAATCGGAAGGCCAAGGTCGGTTCAGCTTATAAAGGACGCTTACAGGACTGATAAGATTGTCGGCACTGTTGCCCAGAAAGACCCTGATACAGAAAATCCTGCTTTTGAGGAACTTCATAATATCGGCACTATCGGCCAGATTGTTAAACTTCTTGAAATGCCCGATGGCTCAACAACTGCCATAATACAGGGTCGTAAAAGAATGGTANTGAATGAGCTGATTACCGATAATCCCTATTTTATCGCCAGGGTCAGGACTATCCCTGAAATNAAGCCCGAGTTTCCGAGCAAGGATTTTGATGCGATTGTAGGATCCCTTAAAGATCTTTCTCTCAAGATTATAAAAATAAATCCAAACATAAGTCCTGAAGCTTCATTCGCAGTCAAAAACATTGAGAATAATACATACCTCATAAATTTCATCTGCTCCAACACCGACATTAAGGTGCAGGACAAGCAAAAGCTTCTCGAAGTCAATAATCTGCGCGACAGGGGTTTTATGCTGCTCGAGTTTCTTGTTCAGGAGATCCAGGTTCTTGAACTTAAAAACGAGCTCCAGTCGAAGGTAAAAAGCGATCTCGACCAGCAGCAGCGCGAATTCCTTCTTCATCAGCAGATGAAGACCATACAGAATGAGCTGGGAGGCAATCCCCTGGAGAAAGAAATTGAGGAATACAGGCAGAAGGGTGAAACAAAAAAATGGTCAAAGGAGGTTAAGAACACGTTTGAAAAGGAACTTGAGAAACTCAGCCGTCTGAATCCTGCCGCAGCAGAATACTCGGTACAGGTCAATTATGTCCAGACACTTCTTGACCTTCCCTGGGATTTCTTTACCGAGGACAATCTTGATCTGAATAATGCACGCAGGGTTCTTGATGATGATCATTTTGGCCTTGATGAAGTTAAGGAAAGAATTCTTGAGCATCTGGCAGTCCTCAAGCTTAAAGGAGATCTTAAGTCGCCTATTCTTTGCCTCTACGGACCTCCGGGAGTAGGCAAGACTTCCCTTGGGAAATCTGTTGCAAAAGCCCTTAGCAGAAAATATGTCAGAATGTCACTTGGAGGACTGCATGATGAGGCAGAAATCAGGGGACACAGAAAAACCTATATCGGGGCCATGCCCGGACGTATAATACAGAACCTCAGGAGAGCGGGATCATCAAACCCTGTCTTTATTCTTGATGAAATAGACAAAGTCGGGCAGGATTTCCGGGGCGATCCCTCTTCTGCACTTCTCGAGGTTCTTGATCCTGAGCAAAACAGCACCTTTTTTGACAACTTCCTTGAAATGGAGTACGATCTTTCAAAGGTACTCTTCATTGCGACAGCAAACACGCTTTCAACGGTCAGTCCGGCCCTGAGAGACAGGATGGAACTTATTGAAATTACGGGTTACCTTGTCGAAGAAAAACTTGAGATTGCCCGTCAGCACCTGCTTCCGAAACAACTTGAAAACCACGGAGTCAAATCGGAACAGCTAAGGATAGGGAAGAAAGTGATGGAAGCACTTATCGAAAAATACACAAGGGAATCGGGTGTAAGGGAGCTTGATAAAAAACTTGCAAAGATTATAAGGGTGACAGCCAAGAATATAGCATCAGAAACCGTTTACGATCCGGAGCTTTCAGATAACGTGCTTACAGAGATCCTCGGTCCGCCGAAATTCATCCGTGACATCTATGCAGGTAACGATCAGGCCGGTGTGGTTACAGGTCTTGCCTGGACTGCCGCCGGAGGTGAGATTTTGTTTGTCGAAACCAGCCTGAGCAGGGGAACGGGTAAACTTACTCTTACAGGGAACCTTGGTGAGGTAATGAAAGAATCGGCTGTAATCGCCCTTGAGTATCTTAAATCAAATGCCGAACTGCTTAATATACCTGATAATTTCTCGGAGAAATGGAATATCCATATCCACGTTCCTGAAGGTGCAATACCAAAAGATGGTCCTTCGGCTGGGATAACAATGGCTGCATCAATTGCTTCCGCATTCACCCAGAGGAAGGTTAAGAAATTCCTNGCAATGACGGGTGAGATTACACTGAGGGGAAAAGTACTGCCCGTGGGTGGTATCAAAGAGAAGATTCTTGCTGCAAAAAGAGCAAAAATCAGGGAAATTATCGTGTCGGAGGAGAACAGGAAAGATGTTGAAGATATAAAAGAGATCTATGTTCAGGGCCTGAAATTCCATTTTGTGGATACGATTATGGAAGTGCTTGAACTTTCTCTTCTGAAACAAAAGGTAAAGAATCCAAAAAACATATCGTTTGAATGAAAAAGATCGCTGTTTTCCCGGGCTCTTTTGATCCGTTTACCATCGGACATGAAGGAATTGTCCGGAGAGCCCTTGGTTTGTTCGATGAAATCATTATAGCCGTAGGTGCTAATGCCCTTAAGAAAAGCTACTATCCTCTAAGTGTCAGGAAGGAAATGATCAGTAAAGTTTTTCATAATGAGCCGAGTATATCGGTTGCCCATTATGAAGGACTAACTGTTGACTTCTGCAGAAAAAATGGTGCAAACTTCCTGCTGAGAGGACTGAGAACAGCAGCCGACTTTGAATTTGAAAGAGCTATTGCACAGGTCAACAGGGCACTGACACCTGAGGTTGAATCTGTCTTTCTATTAACTATACCGGAACACACCCCTATAAACTCGACGATCGTCCGCGATATTATCAGAAGCGGAGGAGATGCATCAAGATTTGTTCCTTCAGCTATTAACCTGAAGGATTACAAGGGAGAAGATCTTTGAGAAAGGATGCCGGGTGCTGGTTACTGGTTGCCGGGAGAGGCTTTTTGTCGTAATCTCCTAAAAGAAAACAACTAGTAACAAGCAACATTCAACCAGCAGCAGAAATTCCGTTAGTCAGGTTCTCAGAATTGAGTTATTTATCAGATCCATCAGCGACAACCATGCACTCCCTTTAATTTGGCTTAATTCATCAGGAGAGAGCCATTCCACTTTTGTAATACCTTCATCGAGCTGCGGATCTGTTATCATCGGACCATCATATTTCATAAGAAACCAGCTGGTCTTCTTCAGATATGAAATACCCTCCCAGCTGTATGTGTGGTAACTGGGCTGAAGGGATTTAACAATTAAATGTCCTGTTATTCCACACTCCTCGTTAACCTCACGCAACGCGCATAAGTCAGGTTCCTCATCAGGTTCAATATGACCTTTTGGAAGATCAAGCCTGCCCTTCTTTTCGATGAAGAGATATTTTCCAGAAGAGTGCCTTACAAGTCCGCCCGCAGCACCTACTTCAGTGAAGTAAATCCTGAATATCTTCCAGATATGTCTTATGTTGGGTCCGTAGACATTTATCGAATGGATGGTATTATCAGCCTGAAAATCAGTGATTAATTTATAAAGTTCTTTTGTCGCGTAAAACTTATGGAATAACGAGTATTTTTGTAAACGGTCAGGCTCTTCACTGATCATTATGAATCTGTTTTCAAAATGAACTTTATACATCACTGAATGGAGAATAGTGCTAAAAAGATCGCCGAATATCTGTTGCAAATTAAAGCAATTAAATTACAACCGTCAAATCCTTTTACCTGGGCTTCAGGATGGAAATCGCCTATTTATTGCGATAACCGTAAAACACTTTCTTTTCCTGAGGTCAGATCATATATAAGAGATTCGTTTGCCGAGATAGTAAAACTTCGCTATCCTGATGCTCAGCTCATTGCAGGAGTTGCAACCGGAGCAATAGCGCATGGGGTGCTTGTTGCTGAAAAACTTGGATTACCCTTTATTTATGTAAGGTCGGAGGCTAAGGAGCATGGGTTGGGGAACCAGATTGAGGGATATTTTGAAAAAGGCCAGAAAGTTGTTGTAATTGAGGATCTTATTTCAACCGGGGGCAGCAGCCTGGGTGCTGTCAAAGCTCTCAGGGAAGCAGGTTGCGATCTTTTGGGTATGGCTGCAATTTTTACATATGAATTTAAAAAAGCTGAGGATGGTTTTGTTTCAGCAAAATGCGAGCTTCATACTCTCAGCAATTATACGGCACTTATTTCAACCGCGGCAGGTTCGGGCTATGTCAGCACAAAGGATGTTGAGACACTGAAGCAATGGAGGATGGATCCTTCATCATGGGGACTTAACCGTTGAAGCTATGCCTGATCTATCAGAATTTAAAAGCAGGACAGGAAATCTGAGCTGTACTCCGGCGGAGATGTTTGATTTTGTAACGGATATCAGGAATTTCAGACAGTTTGTTCCGGAAGGTACAATTGATGAGCTGCAGATCGATATGGATTCATGCAGTTTTAATATTTCTCCTGTTGGGAATGTCAACTTCAGACTGTCGGAAAAGAAACCTCATAACAGGATCGTTTTTAAAGGTACAGTATTACAATCAAATGATTTCTCTCTGGTTATTGATATCAGGGAAAGCAGTGCAGGCAGAGCTGAGACAACACTTCACCTTGCCGCACACATGAATCCTCTTCTCAAAATGATGGCGGCTAAACCAATAGCGGGTTTCCTCGAAAAACTGATCGACGAAATGGAAAAGTTCAGGGGCTGGCGGACTGCAGTATAGATAAAGATGCTGCTTGCATGATGGGTTACATCACTTCTACGACATTTTTACTGGCAAAATTCAATCTCCTTAAATGCGAATTCCCTTATTTGCCCTTTTCTATCCTCAATCTTCAGACAGCCTGAATCAGCAACAGAAACAATTCTTCCGTCAAAAAATCCGGCTGAGGAGTTAAATCTGCACCAGCTGTTTAACTTGTATAGCGAGGCGATATATTCTTTCTTCTGTATTTCCCGGTCTCCAGCTATGACCTGTTTGTAACGAATGTCAAGGAATCGTGCCAGCTGTATCAGACAAAGATTCAAGTCATAATCCTTTCCGGTTATGAGCTTAAGGGAAACAGGATTCGGGAGTTCTTCCGGAAATACCTCCTGGTTAATATTCATCCCAATCCCGATTATTGAATTAGCAATTGTATCTGAGATTATCGAGTTCTCGATAAGGATACCTGCTATTTTGTCATCCCCTGCGTAAATATCATTGGGCCATTTGATTTTACTGTCGGGGATATGATTTTTTAAGAAATCGCATATGCCCAGTGATACGAAAATCGACATTATGAACTGGTCGGCCGGATGTACCTCAACAGGATATAGCACTATACTGAACAGCAGATTTTTACCAACTTCACTTACCCACCTGTTTCCTTTCTGACCCCTCCCTCCTGACTGATAATCTGCATAAAATATGGTACCCTCTGTCACTGAATCAGACTGAATCATTACTGAAGCATGGGTATTTGTCGATACGACTTCTTTGCAGTGGATAAACCCCGAACCGATTATCATCAACAGGAAGTATTATTTATAATATGTCAAAATTACCGTTATGTCAGATGATTAAGACGGTGGCACTGAAATTGCAATAACAGTTTTACTATGACAAAAATACGATAAAAGTTAGTACTTTTGCCTTTTGATTTTAAACAGAAAATTGTTTGATGAAAAAAAGACAGGATGGAACTGAATTACTCCTGGGAGCTATAGTAAATGGCATTTTCGAGAAGAAGGGAAAGGATGTTCTTAAAATTGATCTGAGGAATCTTGAAAACAGAATAACTGATTTTTTTATAATCTGTCACGGATCTTCCGTCAGTCAGGTGGATTCTCTCTGCGATTCTGTGGAAGATACGGTCAGAAAAGAGTCAAAAGAGAGTCCGTTGCATGTCGAGGGACTTGAGAACTGTTTCTGGGTACTTCTCGATTACGGGAATGTCATAGTTCATATTTTTCTTGAAGAGTACAGGCATTTTTACAGCCTTGAGTCGCTATGGGCTGATGCCTCGGTTGAAGCGATAAAAGATAATTTAAGTTAAGTAATTACTTATGTCTGAAAACGATAGCAATAATAAAAATAAAGGGCCTCTGAAGCCGCCGGATAAAATTCTCAAGCCGAAATTCAACTCAAACTGGATTTTCGCAATTCTTATTGTCTCTTTTCTTGCCATTAATCTGATTTACGGAGGGAGCAGAACCATACCCAAAGTTCAGATACCCGAAATAAAAAAGATGATCACAAACCGCGATATTGAAAGGATTGTGGTAATCAACAAGGAGACCGCCGAAATATTTTTAAAGAAAGGGGCTATTGAATCAGGAAGGTATACTGACCTCCCGAAAAATAACAACGGGAGAATGGGTTTCGGACCTCCCAAGGCAAATTACATTCATAATATAGGAGATGTTGCCACATTTGAGGAGTTCCTTCTTCAGGAGCAAAAAAAAGAGGGCTATGCCGATAATGAGATTGTCTATCCTGAAACAGAAACACGTCCAAATTATATTGGTCAGATACTGGGATGGACGCTGCCTTTCATAATATTGTTTTTCTTCTGGATATTTATGATGAGGCGGATGTCGGGTGGTGCAGGTGGAGGAGCCGGAGGCATATTCAGCGTTGGGAAATCGAAAGCCCAGATCTTTGATAAGGAATCAAATGTGAAGCTGAATTTCAATGATGTAGCCGGACTGGAGGAAGCGAAGACCGAGGTGATGGAAATCGTTGATTTTCTTAAAAACCCCAAGAAATATACCCAGCTCGGTGGTAAAATTCCAAAAGGAGCTCTGCTTATAGGGCCTCCCGGAACAGGAAAAACACTTCTAGCCAAAGCGGTGGCTGGAGAAGCCAATGTCCCTTTCTTTTCGATTTCAGGCTCCGATTTTGTTGAGATGTTCGTGGGTGTGGGTGCCTCGAGGGTGAGGGATCTCTTCAAGCAGGCAAAGGAAAAGGCTCCATGCATTGTCTTTATTGATGAAATTGATGCTGTTGGAAGAGCCAGGGGTAAGAATGTTAATTTCGGATCAAATGATGAAAGGGAGAACACTCTTAATCAGCTTCTTACTGAAATGGATGGTTTCGGAACAAACATGGGAGTAATTATTCTTGCTGCAACCAACAGGGCGGATATTCTTGACAGGGCACTGTTGAGGGCAGGCCGGTTTGACCGTCAGATTCATGTTGAGCTTCCTGATATTGTTGAAAGGGAGGCAATTTTTAAAGTACACCTGCGCCCGATAAAACTCGAGAAGGGTTTTGATATAACTTTTCTTGCTAAACAGACACCAGGGTTTTCAGGAGCCGATATCGCAAATGTGTGCAATGAATCTGCCCTGATCGCTGCAAGGAAGAACAAAACTGTCGTTGAAAAGCAGGACTTTCTTGATGCAATTGACAGGATTGTTGGCGGACTTGAGCGAAAAAGCAAGATAATCTCAATGGTCGAAAAGAAAACCATCGCCTACCACGAAGCTGGTCATGCTACTGTAAGCTGGCTTCTTGAACATGCCAGTCCGTTGCTTAAAGTCACGATTATTCCCAGGGGGAGAGCCCTGGGCGCAGCATGGTATCTTCCTGAGGAAAGGCAAATTACAACCCGCGAACAACTTCTTGACGAGATGGCTTATGCACTTGGGGGAAGAGCTTCTGAACAGATTGTATTTGGGAAAATTTCCACCGGAGCATTGAGCGATCTTGAAAAAATAACCAAACAGGCTTATGCAATGGTATCATTCTTCGGGATGAGTGAAAAAGTGGGAAATATCAGCTTTTATGACTCTTCGGGCCAGTCAGATTATGGTTTCACAAAGCCCTACAGTGAGAAGACTGCAGAAGTGATCGACGGGGAAGTGAAGCAAATAATTGAGGAATCTTATGTGCGTGCGCAGGAGGTTCTGAGAAACAATATGAAAGGATTGACAGAACTTGCTGAATTGCTTCTCGAAAAGGAGGTTATTTTCAGTGAGGATCTCGAGAGGATATTTGGCAAAAGAAAAGCAGATATTCTGAAGGAAGAAAGAGAATCTGCTGTGAAAAATGAACTTGCTCTGAAAGCAGGAAAAGATACAATTGCTACAACAGATCCTGTGGTTACACAAATAAGGGAATCCGTAAAAGATTCCGGGTCAGAGAAAAAAGGTTCCGGAAAAGAGAAAAAAACTCCCGGGGATTCTGCTAAAAAGGTCAGGGGAGAAAAAGCAAAAAGCAAAAAATAGCTGTTTTGAGCAATTTTTACACTAGGACACTTACAGCTGTCGGAATAGTAATATTTATCCTGGGAGGATTCTGGCTGCACCCGGTCTCTTTCTTTATTACAGGCCTTGTGCTTCTTGCAGTAACTCAGTATGAATACTACATGATGATTAAAACCATTGGGACCCGTCCACAGATATTATCAGGGATAATTGCCGGCTGCTCACTATATATAATCTCCACCCTTGTTGCATCCGGATTGGTTGATCAGAAATACCTCCTGTTACTGATCCCCCTGGCGCTGATTATTATGGTTGCGGAGCTGTTCAGAAAACAGGAAAGACCTTTCGATTCATTAGCTCACACCTTTTTCGCAGTTTTTTATATCGCGGTACCCTTCTCCTTCTTTCCGTTCTCTGCATTTTCAAGAACAGGTTTCAGCTCATTGCTGGCTCATCCGGATATTGCTTTTTCACCTGCAATTGTCGTCGGATTTCTGATGCTTCTGTGGGCAAATGATACCGGTGCTTATATTACCGGAGTAACATTAGGCAGGCACAGACTTATGGAAAGGATATCACCAAAAAAATCGTGGGAAGGTTTTTTTGGCGGACTGATTATCGCGGTTCTTGCGGCATGGCTTCTTTCAGGCTGGCTTGGTGTTGTGGACAGCGCCGGGTGGATAATAATTTCATGCATAATCTCAGTTGCAGGTACATTCGGTGATCTGATTGAATCAATGCTGAAGAGAAGCATGGATGTTAAGGATTCGGGATCTCTTCTGCCCGGGCATGGAGGATTCCTTGACCGTTTTGACAGTGCGATTATCACATTTCCCCTTGTTTATCTTTTTATTACACTTTTTGGTTGATTGATCAGTCTTAATTAGTTTTGAGCAAATTATCTTGGAATGGCCATTCATAAGGAAGGATATAAAATTCTTGCAGGCGGATTTTTAATTTTGCTAATCATTAACATCTTTGCAGGGATTATCTGGTCCGATAATTCACTTGTGAAGTTGATTATCCTGATCTCTTCAGTTTTGTTCTATATTTTCATCCTTTTCTTCTTCCGTCTTCCCACAAGATATCTTGAACCTGATCCTGAGCTGATATACGCTCCTGCTGACGGAAAGGTTGTTGTAATTGAAGAAACATTTGAAAATGAATACTTTAAAGATACACGTCTGCAGATCTCGATATTTATGTCACCTCTGAATATGCACAGTAACAAATATCCTGTTTCGGGGCATGTAAAGTATGTAAATTATCATCCGGGAAATTACATGGTAGCCTGGCATCCGAAATCTTCTGAATTGAATGAAAGAAGCACAATTGTTATAAAGACTGAAAAAGGTACTGAGATTCTTATACGTCAGATTGCAGGGGCTGTCGCAAGGCGTATAGTTACGTATGCAAAGGAAGGCCAGTCGGTTACACAAGGTGACGAACTGGGGTTCATAAAATTTGGTTCAAGAGTCGATGTATTTCTGCCGTTGGGGACTGAGGTTGAAGTTCCTATACTTCAGCAGGTTAAGGCAAACAAAAGCATTATAGCTAAAATTTGAAAGTTTTTCCATGAAGAGGATTGATGACAGGGTAACAGATATTACAAATGATATTAAGTGGATTGGTATTCTCGATTATGATATCAAGACATTTGATATTGTAATGAAAACTGAGTTCGGAACGACATACAATTCATATTTCATTGATTCAGTTAAAAAGACAGTTATTGAGGTTGCCAAGGAAAAATTCTTCGATGTTTATTTAAAGAAATTACAGAGTGTGACCGATCCCGAAGAATTGCAGTACATAATCCTGGATCATACTGAACCTGATCATTCGGGAAGTCTGAACCATCTTCTTGAGATTGCACCAGATGCAACTGTAGTGGGAAGTGGAAACGCGATAAGATACCTTGAGGATATAGTGAATATGCCGTTCAAATCTCTGATAGTTAAGGATGGCGACTCACTTGACCTGGGGAACAAGACATTAAGATTTATTTCTGCACCCAATCTGCACTGGCCTGATTCAATCTATACTTATATTGAGGAGGACAAGATCTTGTTTTCGTGTGATTCATTCGGTGCTCATTTTTGCGATTCAGATATTTTCAATAATATGAGTCCTGAATACCATGAGGCTTATAAATATTATTTTGATGTCATATTGAAGCCGTACAGCCGGTTTATGATCAAGGCAATTGAAAAGATAAGGCCGCTTGCGATTGATGTCATCTGTCCGGGCCATGGGCCCGTTCATCGTGAAAACCTCCGGGAAATAATTAACCTTTCGGAAAAATATTCGAAGGAATATCTTGAACTTATCTCCGGTGGAGCGGCTAAAAGAGTACTAATAGCATACATCTCAGCTTATGGCTATACAAAGAAGGCTGCTGAGTATATAGCACAGGGGATCAAACAATCGGGCGATTTTAAAATTGATGTTGCTGACATTGAAAATATTTCNGCTGTTGACCTTGATTCGAAACTGGCTTCNTCAGATGCAATTCTTGCTGGTTCACCAACAATTAACCAGAATACTCTGCTTCCAATGTATAAGTTGTTTTCGCTTATCAATCCTCTGCGTGACAAAGGAAAACTGGCAGGTGCCTTCGGTTCCTACGGCTGGAGCGGAGAGGCACCGAAAATTGTTCTTGAGAGCTTCAGGAATCTAAAGTTAAAAATCTTCGAAGAAACGGCATCATTTAAGTTTTCGCCAGGAGCCGCGAAGAAAGATTTTCTGATAGAATTCGGAAAGAAGTTCGCTCAAAAGTTACTCGAGGAGTGTTCTGAAACAAAAAATCCCGGTGTGTAACCGGGATTTTCTCCTTATGAAATTTTAACCTGACGTGATATCTTGTTCTTTTCTTCTTCATACTTTGGAAGTGAGACACTCAGAATTCCGTCCTTATAGTTGGCTTCGATTTTTTCCCTGTTTACATTGTCAGGGACCTGAAAACTTCTGCAGAATGATGAATAACTGAACTCTTTTCTCTTGTACCCGTCGCTGTTTTCTTCCACTTCATTTTTTGTCTCAGAAGAAATTGTAAGCACATCTTCGTTAATGTCAATCTTCAGATCTTTCTTGTCAATTCCCGGAACCGCAAGATCGAGCACGAATTTCTTTTCATCTTCCCTGATATTGACTGCCGGCATTGAACTGGTCTTGCTTGTCAGTGCAGGGAAAAAGTCGTCATCAAAAATACTTCCCATGTAAAATGGTCTGAAACTTCTTTTTGCAATTGTTGGTAACATAGCTTTGTCCTCCACTATTTTAAGTTATACATTTAATTTCAAACCCATTATTTCAATATCTGTTCCAAATTCAATACACTGTCATAATGACATGAAATATATTAAATATGCCGACAATATGACAGAGGGTGGATCAAGTAATTTTATGGAATTCCGAAATTTCTGATTAGGTTTGTATACCGAAACCCAATCAGATGAAAGCCACTCTGAAGAACATCCTGATTTTTTTCGCCATTTTACTCTTTCTGGCTCTATTGTGGTATTTCAGGAATATTGTCGTTTATATTCTGGTTGCAGGTGTCCTCTCTATAATGGGCAGGCCTCTGGTTGATCTTTTCTGCCGTATAAGGATCTGGAAATTTCACTTGCCGCGTGTAATAAGTGCTTTATTCACTCTGGTAATAATATGGGGAATCATAATTATGTTCTTTGTGATCTTCGTACCCCTGGTTACGAAACAGATAAATTATTTTTCCACAATTGACAGCGGCAAAATAGTACAGATCGTTGAGGGTCCGGTAANTAGAATCGAATCTTTTTTAAACAATCTGAATCCCCGTATTTCGGAGCAGCTCTCCCTGAGAGAATTTATTGCTTCAAAGATCTCAGGGATCCTGAACATTGAGATGATAAAGAATTTTCTGGGCTCACTTGTCGGGCTTCTCGGAAATGTTGTTGTTGCGATATTTTCAATTACATTCATAACATTCTTTTTCCTCAAGGATCAGCATCTGTTTTATGAGTCAATTCTGATGTGGATCCCCGACAAATATGTTGACAATGTTACAAGAGCTCTCAATTCGATAAAAAAACTTCTTACCCGGTACCTTATTGGAATTGTAATCCAGAGTACCTGCATAATGATTCTTATCGATATCGGAATGACAATTATTGGAATAGATTTCCAGCAGGCACTTGTTATGGGACTGATCCTTGGCATTCTAAATGTAATTCCTTATGTCGGACCCTGGCTCGGACTGTTTATAGCAATAATCATGGGGGTTGCGTCTCACATTAATCAGGATTTTTCAACCGTGGTTGTACCGCTCATTTATTACATGATAATAGTGGAAGCTATCACACACACAATTGATAATGTGGTTTTTCAGCCTATAATATTTTCAAACAGTGTAAAAGCTCATCCTCTTGAGATATTTGTCGTGGTCCTTGCGTCGGGATTTGCTGCCGGGATACCCGGTATGCTGCTCGGCATTCCTGCATATACTGCCCTTCGCGTTTTTGCCAGGGAGTTTTTTTACGGTTTTAAGGCAGTTCAGAAAATTACCTCAAGCTTATCGGATGTAAGTCCGGATAAGGAAAAACATATATCTCTATTGGATGAAAAACAATGAATAAGTTTTCTTCTTCAATTAACAGGGTGTTTCGTTTTTATTATGATGGTTTCAGGAACATGTCATGGTGGGGCAGGAGAGTGTGGATAATAATCCTTATCAAGCTGTTTGTGATCTTCCTGATACTGAAACTCTTCTTTTTTCAGGATTTCCTTTCGGGGCATCACAGTTCCGATGATCAGAAAAGTGAGTATGTACTGGATCAACTTATAAATTCAAAATAAGAATATGTTTGAAAACATCGATTTAAGCCTTGTTGACTGGTCAAGGGCCCAGTTTGCCCTGACAGCAATATACCACTGGCTATTTGTCCCTCTAACACTTGGACTCTCCTTTATCATTGCGATAATGGAATCACTTTACGTTAAAACAGGCAAAGAGGAATGGAAGAGAATTACAAGGTTCTGGATGACCCTTTTTGGGATCAATTTTGCAATTGGCGTTGCAACAGGAATAATCCTTGAGTTTGAGTTCGGAACCAATTGGTCAAATTATTCATGGTTTGTCGGGGATATTTTCGGAGCACCTTTGGCTATAGAAGGTATCCTGGCATTTTTTCTTGAATCGACATTTGTTGCTGTAATGTTTTTCGGTTGGAATAAAGTGAGCAATAAATTCCACCTTATATCAACCTGGCTGGTTGCGATCGGGGCTAACCTTTCTGCTTTATGGATCCTTGTTGCAAACGGATGGATGCAGAATCCTGTCGGGATGATCTTTAATCCCGATACAGCAAGGAACGAAATGGTAAGCTTCTGGGAGGTGTTGTTCAATGATGTGGCTGTTATAAAATTCCTGCACACAATTTCTTCAGGATTCCTCGTAGCGTCAATGTTTGTTCTGGGAATAAGCTCCTGGTATCTGCTGCAGAAGCGCGAAATGATCCTGGCAAAAAAGAGCATACTTATTGCTGGAATTTTTGGTCTTTTATCTTCTCTTCTGGTTGCTTATACTGGCGATAATTCTGCCAGGACACTTGCAGTAGCCCAGCCGATGAAGTTCGCTTCTTTCGAAGCTCTTTATGAAGGAAAACAAAATGCAGGTTTGGTTGCAATAGGAATTCTGAAAAAGTCAGACAGGAAGATAGGAGAGAAGGCTGTTAATGATTTTGCATTCAGGGTAGAGATCCCGGGATTTCTTTCGGTAATGACCAAAGGTGATAAAAACGCATTTGTGCCCGGAGTTTACGATCTGCTAAACGGCAACCCATCTCAGNGTATTTTATCAATAACCGAGAAGATTGAACGGGGGAAAAAAGCAAGGGATCTNCTTGTTGAATTCAAGGCGGCAAAAAAGAATAACGAAATCCAAAAGGCAGAAGGTATATCTGGAATGTTCCGCGACAAAAAATTCATTGATAACTATTTCAGGTATTTCGGGTATGCATTTCTTCAAAAACCTGAGGATGCTGTACCGGGAGTTAAAATCTCATTTTACTCTTTCCATTTTATGGTGGTACTGGGCTTTTATTTTATCCTTGTTTTTGCAATGGCCCTCTATTTTCTTTACAATGGTACCCTTGTGGTTAAGAAGTGGTTCCTATGGATTGCTCTCGGATCAATCCTGCTTCCCTATATTGCAGGCGAACTGGGCTGGGTACTCGCAGAAATGGGCCGTCAGCCCTGGATCATCCAGGATCTGATGCCAGTCTCTGCAGCGGTCTCAAACATCAGTACGGGATCTGTTATAACCACTTTTATCCTGTTTGCAATTCTGTTTACTGTTTTGCTTATTGCTGAAGTTTCAATTATGATCAGGCAGATAAAACTCGGCCCCAAACATTAGGAGGATAAAACATGACAACGATGATTTCATATATTTTTCTGCAGCATTACTGGTGGATTATCATTTCACTATTGGCAAGTCTGCTTGTGTTTCTGATGTTTGTTCAGGGCGGACAATCAATGATATTTTCACTTCCAAAGAATAATCTCCATAAGACCATGATAGTCAACGCTATGGGAAGAAAATGGGAATTCACCTTTACAACACTTGTCACTTTCGGGGGAGCATTCTTTGCATCATTTCCGCTCTTCTATTCTACAAGCTTCGGAGGTGCATACTGGGTATGGATTGCAATACTTTTCAGCTTTATAATCCAGGCTATTGCCTATGAATACAGGTCAAAACCTGCAAATTTGCTTGGACAAAAAACTTTTGATATTTTTTTGTTTCTCAATGGTTCACTCGGACCTTTCCTGATTGGTGTGGCCGTTGCCACTTTCTTCACCGGTGCACAATTCAGCCTGAACGAACTGAACCAGGTTAAATGGGCGACCCCGTGGCATGGACTTGAGGCTCTTTTGAACGGCAGGAATCTATCCCTGGGACTTGCAGTCCTGTTCCTTGCCCGGACAAATGGTCTGCTGTATCTCATTAATTCTGTTGACGACAGGGTATTGGCAGAAAGATCGGGCAGCAAACTGCTTATGAATTCTGTTGTTTTCCTTGTGTTTTTCCTGTTTTTCGTCGTTACTCTTCTTGTATCAAAAGGATTTGCCTTTGATCAGGTTACAGGTACCGTGACTATAGAAAAATTCAAATATCTGTATAACCTGCTTCAGATGCCACAAGTGCTGATAATCTTTCTGGCAGGTGTTACAGGTGTCCTGTATGGTTTAGGAATAACTATATTTAAAGGCAGCAGGAAAGGAATCTGGTACACAGGACTTGGAACGGTGCTTGCAGTTTTTGCATTGTTCCTGACCGCAGGTTTCAACAATACAGCTTTCTACCCGTCTTCTTATGATCTGAACAGTTCACTGACGATCAGCAATGCCTCTTCAAGCCATTTTACATTAAAGACTATGATGTATGTATCTCTCATTGTTCCTTTTGTTATAGGATATATCTGGTATGCCTGGAAATCGATAAGCAATAAAAGAATTACTGAGGATGAAATGAAAACTGAAGGACATATATATTAAAGGCGTCAGGCAAAAACTACCTGATGCCCGATGCCCGTCGCCTATGCAATTATTTAATTTGATTAACAACTACACCATGTACATAACCGGAATATTACAATACCTCATCTGGCCAGCTTTCATATTCGCAGCCTGGTACATTATAAAAGCGGGAGTGGAGTACTACGAAAAAAAATTCCCTGCTGACGAAGNGAGAGAATAACCCCTTCTATTTTGGGGGTGAAATCAGCGAAACAATTATATAAACCGGAATAATCATCGGTGCAGCTGCATATCTGAATAAAATGAAAAGGATCAGGATAATCCCGAGCAGAATATATCTTCCTTCGTTTCCACTGAAACCCACGTTCTTGAATTTCAGGGATAACAATGGAATTCTTGTTACCATGAGAAACGATAAAACAACTGAATAAGCAATAAGAACTGAAAGTGATCCTGTTAATGTCTTTAGCAATGGCTGCGGTGAATAATGAGCTGCCAGTACAACAGATATCACTGCAATCGCATTCGCCGGTGTAGGCAAACCCTTAAAAAATGTTGTCTGAGTTGTGTCGATGTTGAATTTTGCCAGACGCAATGCGGCACAAACAGGCATCAAAACAACTATATAAATTAAAATGCCTTTAAATCCTGAAAATTCTGATAAATTACCGGCAGAGACAGCAAGCAATTTATAAATTATGAGTCCGGGTGCNACACCAAAGCTTACAACATCAGCAAGGCTGTCGAGTTCTTTTCCGGTCGCTGAATAAGCTTTTAGCATCCGGGCTGAAAAACCATCAAGGAAATCAAATACCATTGCAGCCACAATCAGCCATGAAGCTGTTATCAGGTCACCGTTAGNTGTGAAAATNATAGCGGCGAAGCCGGCAGCCAGATTAAGAGAAGTTATGAAATTTGGAATATGCTTCATGGCGGTCACATTATGCCAGGTTGTTAAGGGAAGCAAATTTAGGATAAATTTCAGTTGATCGGGAGAAATTATTAGATTTGCAGCAATTAATAGTGTCTGGATGATCAATTTCAAATCCATAAGGATTGCCGTTGACTTTGACGGTACCATCGTTGAGCATGAATATCCCGGGATAGGTAAAGAAAAGCTCTTTGCTTTCCAGACACTTAAGGAGCTTGAAAAACTTGGAGCAAGACTAATTCTATGGACTTTCAGATCGGGGCCTGAGCTTGAAGAAGCGGTTGAATTCTGCAGGAAAAATGGTATCGAGTTTTATGCTGTCAATAAAAATTATCCTGAAGAGGTTTTTGATGATACAATAAGCAGGAAGATCGACGCTGATATTTTCATCGACGATAAGAATATCGGCGGGTTTCCTGGCTGGAGCGAAATCTGGCAGATGCTTGTCCCTTTCGACCTTCATCAGCAGGAAATGGAACGGCAGATCGCAAATGCGCGGAAAAACAGTCTCAGACGATTGTTCGGGAAAAGAGAAAAGCAAAATGAGAACTGATCTTAACAAATATATTTTTTTAATACCTTTTCTTCTCCTGGTTTCCTGGGTTCCCTCATGTTCAGGTCGTTCCGGAAATATATCCGGGTCACAGAACTCAACCTCTGATACAAACCTTCCCGGTTATAAAACTGAACTGGTGAAAATGATATCACCCGGGGAAAATGCTGAGTTCAAACTTAAGGATGTAATAAGGGTTTCCCTCATTCCCTCAGGTAATGAGCAACAAATAGACTCTGTAAAAGTTTTTTTTGACGGAAAAGTAGNNGCAAAGCTGACAGCTTCACCATGGGAATGTAAGATAGGGTCCTCATTTACCGTCCTGACAGGCAGGAAATCAGTTAAAGCAGTTGCTTACACAAAGGATAAAAGTCAGGCGGTGACTCGTTTCGTANTTGTNTATTCTGATGTAGTTCCGAAGAAATACAGCTACAAAGTTATCGGCACATATCCACATGATAAGGACGCGTTTACACAGGGTCTGTTTTATGATAACGGAATATTGTATGAAGGTACCGGTCAGGAAACCGGATCGAGCCTGAGGGAAGTTGAGCTNGAAACCGGAAAGGTGCTCAGACTGCATAATCTCGATCCCTCACTTTTTGGAGAAGGAATTACCCTNTATAAAGACAGGATCTACCAGGTTACCTGGAGAAACAAAGTTGGCTTCATTTATAACAAATCAGACTTCAGGGTGATAAATAAGATCTTTATTCAGACAGAGGGNTGGGGTCTGACTACTATGAATGACAGGATAATTATGAGCGATGGGTCAAATGTTCTCTACTTCCATGAGCCCGAAATGTTTGATGCTGCCGCAAGGATTGAAGTATATGATAATGAAAAGAAAGTCGATCAGCTTAATGAACTTGAGTTTATTGACGGGGAGATCTGGGCAAACATCTGGCAGACAGATATTATTGCAAGGATTGATCCTCTGAGCGGCAAAGTAAATTCATATATTGACATGTCGCAATTATTCCCCGAAGCTAAAAGAAGAGAAATTAACGCGGATGTACTTAATGGAATTGCATGGGATGCTCAGGGCCGACGGATATTTGTCACAGGTAAAAGATGGCCGAAACTCTATGAGATTAAGGTTACTGAATAAGCTTTTTCCCGTAAATTATATTGACTGCTGAAGGTATTATACTGAATTCTGCCGGAGTATGTCCCAACGATTCCCCGTCAGCTTCAATATACAANGTTGTACCGGAAGTGACTTTCAGATTATTGCTCCTGTATCCGTCAACCTTTGGATGGCTCATGATTGTCCCGTCATAAAGAAGCTGAAGGCTTTTTATTATTTCAATCCTGCCCATCTCCCTGATCACCGTAATATCCAGAAGACCATCATCGGGAAGTGCCTCGGGAGTCTGTCTCATGCCTCCGCCGCAATATCTTCCGTTCCCGACATTAATTGAAAATATTTTTGCTTTGCCTGTCTTTCCGTCAATAGTGATTTCAACAGGAGTATTCCTGTGAGTGATCAGGCTTGTCAGGAGGTTATAGAAATAGATAGCTTTATTGCTCATCCCATTGTCTTTCTGTTTGTTAGTTTTTTTGACAACAACTGCTTCGAACCCAAGCCCNGCAATATTTATAAAATACCTTTTTGCTTTCTCCTCACCAATGAAATAGTCTATAACTCCAATATCGTGAAGCATCTGCTTCCCTTCCCTTATAACCTGCACCGCACCCTCATATATCAGGGGGATTCCGAACATCCGTCCCCAGTCGTTTCCTGTCCCNACAGGTATAAGACTTAAGGTGATATCAGTAGTTGGACAATAATCCTGTGTAAAAATCCCGTTTATGATCTCATTCAGAGTACCGTCGCCCCCGATTGAAATTATTTTCCTTCCTCCTCCGGAAATGAATTCCCTTGTAAATTCAGTTGCATTGCCTTTCCTTTGAGTAGTTCTTGCACTGAATCTAATATCGTTTTTCCAGAGAATGTCGGATATTCTGTTCCAATCCTTTCTGGCTTTTCCGTTGCCTGCATTGGGATTAACTACAGCGAACCATTCCCGGTTCATTTCATTTTTCTCCATAGTTGTTTGTTTAAAGCAAATATCTGAATAAATGAATAATATAGGCACTTCCGGGAAGTTAATTTTCTCTTCGTGAAAATATGTGGTAAAACCTCCTGTGGCTGATCANATTAATTCATATTATGTTAATAACATGTTGAAAAGGACAAAAGAAATGTTTACAATTACATTATTGCCTTTCCAAGGCTGAAAATTCATTAATCGTAAATTTGAAGCTCAATTAAAAAACAGTATTTCAAATCTAATTTACATGGGAAGGATCATAGCTATTGCGAATCAGAAGGGAGGAGTTGGTAAAACAACTACGGCTATAAATCTTGCAGCCAGTCTGGCAGCTCTTGAGAAAAAGGTGATAATAATTGATGCTGATCCCCAGGCAAATGCCACATCCGGGATAGGTATTGATTCCCGCCAGATAAAATGCACGGTTTATGATTGTCTGATTGACGGGAAGGAACCACAGGATGCGATTCATACAACAGGTGTGGAAAATCTCTCGGTAATGCCTTCAAATATTGATCTGGTCGGAGCTGAAATTGAGATGCTTGAAAGGCACGACAGGGAAAAGATACTGAAAGGGATACTTGGCAGGATTTCCGGTGGTTTTGATTATATTATAATTGACTGTTCGCCATCGCTGGGGCTGCTTACCGTAAATGCGCTTACTGCAGCAAATTCTGTAATTATTCCTGTTCAGTGTGAATACTTTGCCCTTGAGGGCCTGGGAAAATTGCTCAATACGATCAAGATAATCCAGAACAACCTTAATCCTGATCTTGAGATAGANGGGTTCCTTCTTACAATGTACGATTCGAGGTTAAGNCTTTCCAACCAGGTTGCAGAGGAGGTGAACAAGCATTTCCAACAGATGGTCTTCAAGACAATCATTCAGAGAAATGTAAAGCTTTCGGAGGCGCCAAGTTTCGGGCAGCCGGCAATACTTTACGATGCCGATTCAAGGGGAACAGTCAATTATCTTAATCTTGCAAAAGAACTTATTGAAAAGCATGATCCCGCCGGGAAATAAATTCTAACAAAAATGACCATGACAAAGAAGAATGCATTAGGAAGAGGTCTCGGAGCTTTGATCGATGGTGTTGAAAAGGAGGTCCTTGAGAAAAAAGTCGAACCAAATATGGATATCTCACTTGATTCAATTGATGGTAATCCATTTCAGCCAAGGACACATTTTGATGAACAGGCTCTAGAAGAACTTGCCGGTTCCATTAGGAAGCTTGGCATTGTTCAACCACTTACGGTACGTGAAACAGGTAACGGAAGATATCAGCTTATTGCGGGTGAAAGGCGCCTCCGTGCTGCGCGTATGGCGGGACTGACTCATGTACCGGCATACATAAGAACAGCCGATGACCAGGCAATGCTCGAACTGGCGCTCGTTGAGAATATCCAGCGTGAGGATCTCGATGCAATAGAGGTGGCGATCAGTTTCCAGAGGCTCATCGAAGAGGTCAGCCTGACTCAGGAACAATTGAGCGACAGGGTCGGAAAACAGCGTTCAACAATTGCAAATTACCTTCGCCTTCTCAAATTACCTGCCGAGATCCAGCTTGGCATAAGAAATAAGCACATTATGATGGGACATGCTCGTACCCTTGTCAATATCGAAAATCCGAAGACACAGATGGATATTTATTACAGGATTATCGATGGTGACCTTTCGGTAAGGCAGGTAGAGGAACTTGTAAGAATTCTGCAATCTGAAAAGATAAAAGATCCGGCAAAGCGTGAAAGAAAAAAGAAGCTTAATGAAGACTTTATCCAGCTTTCAGAACATCTGAACCGCATATTCTCAACAAAGATCAATTTCAGGATAAATGAACAGGGAAAGGGGAAAATAGTCATCCCGTTTGAGAATCCCGAGGAGATGGAACGCATTTTGGGACTCTTTGACCGCCTTAACTACTGAAAATAATTATATTTGTTGCGCCCGGTCCCCCTTCTGGCGGGATAAAATCCGGAATATGTTGATTTTGAGAACAGTTAAGGTAATAAAAATTATTCTCATTACGTTACTTTTTTGTCTGTCGGCTAATTTAACCGCACAAGACACAACTGCTGTTATCAGACAGGTAAGGCGGGCTNTCAAACCCGAACCATTAAAGGCAACAATGCTGGCAGTGGCCTTTCCGGGTCTGGGACAGGTTTATAACAGGAAATACCTGAAGGTGCCCTTTGTATATGCAGGTTTTGGAGCCCTGGCATATAGCGTTAGATTCAATACCGGAAAATACAATGAAATGATGAAAGGTTATCAGGACTTTACGGATGCAATTCCTGAAACAGACAGTTACCTGACTTTGGACGGACTTAAGAACCAGGATCCGAAGACCTACGATCCGGTTCTCTATCCCGATACTTATATACCTTCCAACAAATCATGGGTAGAGGATAACCTTATTAAAGCAATTGATTATTATAAGAAATACCGCGATCTTACCTACATCGGCATAGCAGCCTGGTACCTGGTTACTATTCTTGATGCAAATGTTGATGCAAGTCTTGCGAATTTTGATGTCACCAATAAACTTGATGTTGAAGTTACCCCATTGCAGTTACCGGTACCAGGAGTAATGGGAGCAGGATTGAATATCAGTCTTATTTTCAAATTTTAAAATGAATATTGAGTAATGAAATTAAAGAGATTCCTGATAACCCTTGTCCTTACAGTATTGATCGCTGATGCATATGCTGTTAATGATACAATAATATTAAACTCGGAAATTTACTCTGAAAAGATTTCTGCAGATCTTGACAGCCTCGTGAACAGCTGGTATGTCAGGATGGCAATGAGGGAGAATCCTGAAGATTTCAAGTATGATTCCGTTGGCATAGAATTCTCCGATTCNGTCTATAAAGCCAGAATCATCAACACAAACTCACTTATAAAACTTCCATATAACAGTATTATCAGGAACCATATTCATGTTTATACAATAAAACAGAGGAAACAATTCAGTGCGGTCCTTGGACTGATGAATTACTATTTTCCTATGATTGAAGATATTTTCGATTCCTACGGCCTTCCTGCCGAGCTTAAATATATGGCCGTAATTGAGTCAGCCCTCAATCCCAACGCTGTTTCAAGAGCAGGGGCTACAGGTCTCTGGCAGTTTATGTTCAGCACAGGACGTATGTATGGACTGAATATTAATTCGCTGGTTGATGACAGAAGGGATCCTGTTAAGGCTACCCATGCCGCTGCAAAGTATATAAAGGATCTGTATAAAATTTACAATGACTGGATCCTTGTTATTGCAGCATATAACTGCGGCCCGGGAAATGTGAATAAGGCGATCCGGCGATCCGGGAACAAGAAAGATTACTGGGCTATTTATTACAGGCTTCCACGAGAAACAAGGGGCTATATTCCGCAATATGTAGCGGCTACCTATTCAGTAAACTATTTTGCCGAACATAATATAAGACCTCTCCCGCTCAATATACCTGTTTCGACTGATACAATAATGGTAACCAAAGACATTCATCTAAACCAGATATCTGAAGTAATGGGAATTCCGCTTGGTGAGCTCAGGGCTCTGAATCCTCAGTACCGTACAGGTCTAGTTCCCGGATCTGCCAGACCCCTCTCTCTGACTCTTCCGCTAAGCCATCTTGGCGATTTCATCGATCTGGACGACACCATCCGGAACTATAAACCCGATCTTTATCTCTCAAGGATAAATCTTACCGGCGATCCTTCACGTTCAGTTTATGTTCCGGTAGATGTAAAAGGAAAGACAAAATTAATTTATACTGTGAGGGACGGGGATAACCTTGGCTTTATTTCGGAATGGTACAGGGTAGGGCTATCCGACCTGAGATACTGGAATAATATCAACAGAAATACGATAAGGGTCGGCCAGAAGCTTGCGGTTTATGTCGATCCGTCAAGATCAGACCACTATTCAAAGATAGAGACAATGACTTTTGCTGAAAAACAACAGATGATTGGAAAACCAGTAACGCCCAATCCTGTTGCAACTGCCTTTTTGTCGATGCCCGATGGGGAATATATAACTTATACTGTCCGCTACGGGGACACTATATGGGATATTGTAAAGATGTTTGATAATGTCAGCACAACTGATGTCCTTTCATTAAACAGCATCAGCGACCCGGGAAAGATTAAGGTTGGCCAGATTCTGAAAATTAAGAAGAAGAGCTGAGCTCTTTCCCGAAATGCGCCCTTTCAGGTCATTTTTACTTCTACTGATCGTCCTGATNTGTTTTGCAGGGCTCTCATATATTTTGCCATGGGAACTTAATCTTCCAACGGCTGAAAGTCTGATACCAGAAAAGCTCATCCGGAATGTAAATAGCTCTGATAAATCTGAAAAGGCGGCTGAAGAAATAAATGAAGCCGATACTTCAGAGGCATTGATCTTACCCCGGACAGCCGTTATTGCCGACACAGCCTCTTCAGCGGAAACATCTTCCCCTCCTGACCCTATGCAGGTTTTCCTGGATTCGCTGCAATACTCCGAAGGACAGATCAGGATACTTTACTATGGCGACTCGCAGATTGAATATGACCGTGTCACATCATATCTGCGAAGATCACTGCGAAAGGATCGTGGCGGAACCGGTCCTGGATTATTACTGCCGGTCATGCCGGTTACATATACCAANTCTTTCTATGTAAGAGCTTCATCAAACTGGAGACGATTCAATTATCTTTCATTTAAGAACGGGGAGATAAAACATAATGATCTTGGTCCCTTTATGGCTTACTGCCGATATCTGCCCGAGGGGCAGGTATCACCCGAAAAGGTCAAGTCGTGGATCCGTATAACCCCATCTTCATTCTCCGACAACAGCGAGTCAAAATATGAAAACCTGAGAATTCTCTACAGAAATGCTCTTAAGGATGTTAAAATTGAAGTCCGGTCAGGTGGTGATGCTGTAATATCCGANACCCTGAAGATCAGCAATAAAATAACTGAGTTCAGCTGTCCGCTCGCAGGATCAAAGAACATCCTAATCGATTTTTCGGGGGATACCAGTCCCGACATATACGGCATTAGCATTGAAGGTAAAAACGGGGTGGTTGTCGATAATATTCCGCAAAGAGGAAGTGCAGGACTTGAATTCACAATGGTCAACCAGGAAAACCTCAGGGATTCATACGNTCTTCTTAAACCTGACCTGGTTGTTCTCCATTACGGCCTGAATCTGGCAACAAACATCAGGAATGATTATTCCTATTATGAAAAAGGACTCTCACGCCAGCTGAAGCTCCTGAAAGAAATTAGTCCGGGTACGGGATTGATGGTTGTTGGTATCACCGATATGGCTTACCAGGATGGTAATNTAATAAAATCATACCCAAACATACCGAAAATAATAAATGCACAAAGAAATGCATCTGTTAATTCAGGAGCCATTTTCTGGGATGCATTTACAGCGATGGGCGGAAGATCGACTATAATCAAGTGGTTCGGGATGAATCCGCCTCTGGCTAAGAAGGATTATGTTCATCTTACCGATCAGGGGGCTGATACACTTGCCCGCATGATGATCTCTGATCTTTTTACTTTAAAAAACCCCGATCCGTTCATAAAGTCTCCACCTGAAGTTTTTTTAGATACAATTGCGATTGCGAAAGCTGAAAGTGTTTCTGCTCCTGTGGAAGTTGCTGAAAAAACGGGTTATCTGCGAACATTGATTTCTGTTGTTTTCAGTTATGACCCTGATAAGCCTTTCATTTTTTCGGCTCCGGCATTCTGGATATTTTTTCTCCTGGTGCTTGCCGGTTTCAGCCTGGTCTATAAAAAGCTGTTCCTCAGGAATTTCTATCTTTTACTNGTAAGTCTCTTCTTTTACTTCAAAACGGGCGGACTATTTCTTATTCTTCTGCTTTTTGTGACTCTTATCGATTTTACATGCGGACTGCTGATCTACCGGTCGAAAACAAAACTCTGGAGAAGAAGCCTTATCCTTATAAGCATANTCTCAAACATAGGGATACTGGCCTATTTTAAATATACAGGTTTTTTTGTTCAGGCAGTAAATGACATTTTTGGAACTGACATTGTTGTAAAAGACTTTCTTGGGGCACTTTCAAACAACCTTCTCGGGACGAATTTTAACGTAAGCAGCATTGTTCTGCCTGTGGGAATATCCTTCTTTACTTTCCAGTCGCTAAGCTATACTATCGACATGTACAGGAAGAAGCTTGAGCCAGTGAGGAATATTTTTGATTTCGGATTTTATGTCTCTTTCTTTCCTCAGCTGGTTGCCGGACCAATTGTAAGAGCTTCAGAATTTATTCCTCAGCTTTACAGGGATTACAATCTTTCGCAAAGAGAGTTCAGTCATGCTTTATTCCTGATAATGAAAGGATTGATAAAGAAGGTAATAATTTCTGACTTTATCGCAGTTAATTTCATCGACAGGATATTTGATCTGCCCACTGCATATTCGGGTTTTGAAAACTTAATGGCTGTTTATGGCTACGGACTACAGATCTATTGTGATTTCTCAGGGTACACCGATATAGCTATAGGCATTGCATTAATATTAGGATTCAGGCTCCCATTTAATTTCAACTCCCCTTACAAGGCTTCAAGCGTTGCCGATTTCTGGAAAAGATGGCACATATCCCTCTCAAGATGGCTCAGGGATTATCTCTACATCCCGCTCGGAGGGAACAGAAAGGGTAAATTCCGCACAATCTTAAACCTGATGATCACAATGCTGATAGGTGGTTTATGGCATGGTGCGAATCTGAGGTTTATTATATGGGGAGGCCTGCATGGATTAGGTCTGGTCGTNAATAAATTATTGACTTTCATCCTGGGGGAGAAGACCCGTAAAAGGAGACTTACAATGGCAATCAGTGTTTTTCTGACTTTCCAGTTTGTAAGCTTTTGCTGGATCTTTTTCAGGGCTCAGGATATGCATAGTGCAGGGGTTATCATACGGCAGATCTTCATGGACTTTTTACCCGGATCATTCAGCAACATATTTCAGGCTTACAGCGGTGTCTTTGCACTGATGGTTGCAGGATATATTATTCATTTCCTGCCGGAAAAGTTCAAGGAATCATATCGCGGCCTGTTTATCAAAATACCCTTTGAAATACAGATTATTATTGTTCTTCTGACAGGATTCCTTCTCTATCAGATGAGAACAACCGAAATCATGCCATTTATATATTTCAGGTTCTGATATACTCACAAATAAATCGCTTTGTCATCAATCGATTTCACAAACGGAGCTATTGCCCTTTTGTAAATTCCCTGCACATAAGCTATTGCCATCCCGTAGTTCGTAACCGGGATGCCTGCCCTTAGTGCAGGCAGGAGCCTGTTGTGCAACTGCTTCCGGGTTATCATGCACCCACCGCATTGGATTAATAGTGAGTAATCAGTTATAGGCCGGGGGAGGGTATCAAGTCCGGCNACTACATCGTATATAATTTTTTTTCCTGTGAAATTATTGATCCATCTCGGGATCTTTGTTCTTCCGATATCATCGCATGCAACATGATGTGTGCATGATTCAAGGAGGAGCACCCTGTCGCCGTCCTTCAGGGCGGAAATTTTTGGAGTGCCCTTCAGATAATTGTCAAAATCACCTTTAAACCTTGCAAGCATGATGCTGAAGCTTGTCAGTGGAATATCCTGAGGGATCGAGGCATCAGCTTTTACGAAGACCTGTGAATCGGTAATTGCAAGTGCAGGCTTAACTGAGGTTCTTTTCAGAAATGCATCAACTTCGCGTTCTTTCAAAACAATGGCGACAGCATCGTTATCCAGTATGTCCCTGATTGCCTGTACCTGCGGAAGGATGAGCCTGCCTTCGGGAGCCTCGACATCAATTGGTGTTATAAGAATAACAATATCACCTTGTTTAANCAGGTCACCCAGAAGGGTGGGAGTCTTGTAGGAATGTTCAGGAATAGATTCTTTTATCAGCTGGATCAGTTCCTCAAAGTTACGCCTGTCAACCGTAGAGAACTCAAATGGAACCTTGCCTATATTATATTCTAATTGTTCNCTGAAAGCCTGTGTTGGTGCCAGAATATCCGATTTATTATGGATTATAATAAAAGGTACATCCTGATCTTTGAATTTTTTTACAAGGTCATCCTCAAAATCTCCCCAGCTGTTTCCGGTAATTACCAGAAGAGCCAGATCTATTATTCCNAGGGTTCGCAGCGTCCGTTCGACTCTCTTCTGACCGAGCTCACCGGAATCGTCTATACCGGCTGTATCGACCAGAATGACCGGACCGAAACCAGTTATCTCAAATGATTTTTTTACAGGATCGGTTGTAGTGCCTGCCTGTTCCGAAACAATTGCAATATCCTGGCCGGCAAGGCAGTTTATCAGGCTGCTCTTGCCATTGTTGCGGCGGCCATAGATTCCGATATGCGGTTTTGCATCCCTGCCTTTGGACATATTCTGAAAGTATCCTGCAAATTTAGTAATAATTCGTCAAGCTATTTCTCTTTGCAATTTTGAGGTTGACTACGCAGGGCTTGTCTCCGAATCAATCAGGACTTATTTCTCACCGATTATTTCAGATTTATTTANTCAGAAGCATGACTCTAAGATTTATTTGCAGGATTGATAAAATTTTTGGAACTTCGATAAAGGACTATCTTTTTTGCCTGACTGTTACTTTAGATTTTTATCAATGTCGGAACCTTTTACGAAGGATCAGATTTTTATCAGGAAACTAACTGAAATAATAGAGGCGAATCTTGCAAATGAAAAGTTCGGAGTAGATGAGCTTGCAGAAGAATCAGGCATAAGTCTTTACAAATTAAGCCATAAACTGTATGCAATAAATAAAAAGACAGTTAATCAGTTCATCCGTGAAGTTCGTCTGAATAAAGCTCTTGAGATGCTTCTGGAAGGTGATTATACTGCATCGGAAGTCGCCTACAAAACAGGATTCAGCAGTCCTGCATATTTCACTAAGAGGTTTCATGAACATTTCGGATACCCTCCGGGTAAGGTTAAGGTTGGAGATTCTGACGGGATGGCGCAGTATTACAATAACCAGCCATCTGTCGGATATGATCCGAAAATTTACAAGAGGAAGACGAATCTCTTTTCTTATCCGGTCATTATTTTTCTTACTGTGGTAATTTCTGTAATGGTTTATCTCTTCTATCCTGTTTTTACGAAGGACTTTTCGAAAGCTAAATCTGATACGGGAATAAATCCCACTAAATCAATTGCTGTTCTGCCTTTCAAAAACCTGGGCGATAATCCTGCCGATCAGTATTTTATTGATGGGATAATGGATGAAATTTTTATAAATCTGAGCAGGATACACGATCTGAGGGTGGTATCGCGTACCTCAGTTGAACAATTCAGGAATAAATCCGGATCCATTCCTGAAATCGGAAAAAAACTTCACGCTGATTACATAGTTGAGGCAAGCGGCCAGAAGTATGGCAACACCGTCCGTCTGAGGGTGCAATTAATTGAAGCCTCAAAAGACAAACACCTCTGGGCGGAATCGTATGAACAGGCTATCACGGAGACAAAGGACATCTTTGAGATCCAAAGCCGGATTGCCCGATCCATTGCATCACAGTTGCATGCTACAATAACAATTGATGACCAGGANTTTATGAATAAAGTTCCAACAGCGAATCTGACAGCTTACGATCTGTACAAGAAAGGGAATGAATTTCAGAAACAATATGTTGAAACAAGAAATCTGAATACTTATGCAAAAGCTGTAACCTTATATAAAGCTGCTCTCGGAATTGACTCATCGTTTGCCAGGGCATATTCTGACCTGGCTTCGGTTTACCTGGCACGTTATTACTGGGAAACCTATTTTAAGGAGGATTTTCTTGATTCGTGCCTGGTGCTTGCCAGTATTGCAATTTCTTTTGATGATAGAATTGAGGAGGCTTACCACATGATGGGCCGGTGCTACTTTGAAAAGGGAGATATCGAAAAGTCTTTATTCAATTTCAATATAGCACTTGAAATAAATCCNGATTTTTCTGATGCCTGGGCTTACCAGGGGTACCTGTTTACTTCAGTAAAAGACGATTACATTAGGGGAATAGACTCATACCGGAAATCGGTAAGTACCGGACCCCCCGAATACCTGCCCACACTGCTGAGAGGATTGGGACAGGCTTATCTGGATGTCGGTTTCATTGAAGAGGCAAAGAATTGTTATGATCAGGCATACCAGATGGATGGGGATGTGGGATTGCACTTATTTAATTTATCGGATATTGAATATTGTCTTGAAAATTTTGAGGAGGCAATCAGGCTTGGAAATGAGGCTGAAAAAGCTGATTCATTATACTTCCCCGAGACTTCCTATTATTACGGGCCTGGAGAGCACACCTCAGAAGCCTTTTTGCAGGCTCAGAAACTGCTCCGGAGATTTGATCGATCGGGAACAAAGGACCTTAACCAGGCTCATCGAATTGGATATGCTTTCTGGAAGGCTGGTAAATACAAAGAAGCTGATATGTTCTTTAAGATGCAGATAAAAAATTCTCAGGAAAGTATTAAGCTCAAAAGGTATATGTCAATATATAAAGGAGCATATTATGATCTGGCAGCTATTTACGCATTCTTAGGAGAGAAGGAAATGGCTTACCAGTACCTGGATGAATTCAGTAAAAAGCGCTTTTACCCTTTGTGGTGGATTACTCTTTCAAAACATGATCCCTTATTTAACAGCATAAGGAATGACGTAAAATTCCAAAAAATCCTTCAGGAAATGCAACTGAAAAATAAAGCTGAAAGTGAAAGGGTGAAAAAATGGATTGAGTTAAACAGGGAGTATGGCAGTGGAATCTGAAATCCTATTTCAGATCCTCAAGAACGAATCCAAGCTTTAAGAGATTACCGGGTTGAATGATCTCCCTTAATCTTTCCTCATCCACTGTTTTAAGGATCGCGTTTGCTTCGAAAATATCGTACTTTTTCTCCTTCATCAGCTTTGCAAGCTCAGCGGCCTTGTGATATCCGGTATGAGGAACAAGAGCGGTAGTCAATGCCGGACTATGCAAAAGGGAGTAATACCCTCTTTTATCGTCAACAAAAAGCCCGGTTATAAGGTTTTCTTCAGCAGTTTTACAGGAAGAAACAAGCAGATTAATGCTTTCAATTATGGCACAACCTATTACAGGCAGATATGCATTGAGTTCAAGACAACCCTGACCTGAAAGTGAACTTATAAGGTTATCGTTTGAGTAGATCTTATGAGAAGCTGATATTATAAATTCNGGGATCACCGGATTTATCTTTCCGGGCATTATGGAACTGCCAACCTGTTTTTCGGGGATTAAAATACTCTTATTACCAACAACATCAGAAGCAAGAAGTCTCAGATCCGATACCATCTTCTCGAGATTTACGGCAAGGGCCTTCAGAATTGCGTGTATCTCCACCCATTTATCAAGGTTGGATGTTGCATCCGAAAGGTTTTCACTGCGCGAAACCGGAAGCCCTGTCAGACTCCTTAATTCAGGAACGACCTCCATTATGAAAAACCTCGGAACTGCCAGACCTGTTCCAATTGCTCCGCCGCCGAGATTTACAGGTTTTAACCTCTCAATGCATTTTGAGACTCTCCACCAGTCACGCGAAAGGGCTTCATTATAAGAGCTGAAGAGAATACTGAACGATGAGGGTACAGCTTCCTGCATCTGTGTAAATCCGGGCCGCAGCTTGTCATCCGAATCACGTTCAAGCTTTTCAATCTTCAGTCTAAGGCTGTTTATCCTNCCTTCAAGCGACTGAAGTAACAGCATAACTGCTATTGTCAGTGCAGTTGGGATTACATCATTTGTTGACTGGTAAATATTTGCATGCTCGGTGGGATCGATATAAGTGTACTCACCACACTTATTACCTGTTTTAATGAGGGAAACATTAGCAATGATCTCATTGATATTCATATTGATGCTTGTTCCCGCTCCACCCTGAACAGCCGGCACTATGAAACTCTCAAAAAACCTGCCTTCAGATACCTCACTGGCTGACTCTGTCATCGCATCCAGAATATCATTGTCGATTATTTTGAAAGAAAGGTTATTACCATATTTTTCAGTTACAGCGTCGCGAAATTTCCTGTAAGTATTATAGCAGGCAAGTTTTGTTATTCCAACAGCTCTGTACCATTCGATGGGGAATTGTGTATTACCGGGGAAATTTTCCCTTGCCCTGAACGCATGTATCCCGTAAAGAGCATCTGAAGGGATCTCCTTCTGGCCTAATGTGTCCTTTTCAATCCTGAACATAGACTTCAGTCTTTACTCTGCGTCTCTCTGTGAATTCTCTGTGGATCTCTGTGTAAATGAAAGAAAAATAAAAAATNACACAGAGGATTGCGGAGGAAACACAGAGTTCCACAGAGGTTTATAAAATTGTGGAACCTGATACAGGCCTTGCATATGCCACCACATCGGCTCCGGTAATTTCATCCCTGCAGAGAATAATAAGCCTTTCAAGCACATTCCTGAACTCGCGGATGTTACCAGTCCATTCTATTTTCTGGAGCTCCTGAATAGCATCCTTTCTTATTGTTTTTTTGCTCATCCCGTATTCACCGCAGATTATGCTGTTAAAGTGTTCGGCAAGAATCGGAATATCATCATGCCTCTCATTAAGAGTAGGAACATGAATCANGATTACACTCAGCCTGTGGTAAAGATCCTCCCTGAAAGTGTTATTTTCAATCTCTTTTCTGATGTTTTTGTTTGTTGCTGCTATAACCCTTACATTAACATGAATATCCTTGTCAGACCCTACACGGGTTATTTTGTTTTCCTGAAGGGCCCTGAGCACCTTTGATTGCGCCGAAAGGCTCATATCTCCGATTTCATCAAGGAAAAGAGTTCCACCGCTGGCCTGTTCAAATTTGCCNATTCTCTGCTTTATGGCGGAGGTGAATGAACCTTTCTCGTGCCCGAAGAGTTCACTTTCGATAAGCTCTGATGGTATGGCTGCACAGTTCACTTCCACAAAAGGACCTTTAGCCCTGCTGCTTTTTTCGTGGATCTGGTGTGCCACAAGTTCTTTTCCTGTTCCGTTGGAACCTGTGATCAGAACTCGTGCCTCAGTCGGAGCAACCCTGTCGATCATCTCCTTGACCTTTTTAATAGATTCCGATTCACCAACTATTTCATACATCTTACTGACCTTGTTCTTCAGCACCTGTGTCTGGGTCAGAAGCGTCGATTTGTCAGTCGCATTTCTTATTGTTATCAACAGTCTGTTAAGATCGAGAGGCTTTTCGAGAAAATCAAAAGCACCCTTCTTGATTGCCTCAACTGCGGTATCAATATTCCCATGTCCGGAAATCATTACGACCGGGATATCTGAAGANGTCTCGCATATTTTCTGAAGCACTTCNATGCCATCCATCTTTGCCATTTTAATATCGCAGAGAACTATGTCGTATGAGTTTGTATTGAACAGTTCAAGACCGGATGGTCCGTCTTCAGCAAGATCAACCTCATGTTTTTCGTACTCAAGGACCTCCTTCAGCGTGTTCCGGATTGCCCGCTCGTCATCTATAACAAGTATTTTTGACATTGCCTATCCTGAATATTTCAGCCATTTCCACATCTCTTTCCATGAAGTCTTTTTACCATACATAAGGATGCCGGTCCGATAAATCTTGGCCGCCATCCATACAAAGGCGAGAAAGGTAAAAACCATGATCACCATTGAGACTGCCAGCTGCCACATTGGGACCCCAAACGGGATCCTGGCCATCATTACAATCGGAGATGTCAACGGGATCATTGAGCACCAGAAGGAAAGNGAGCTTTCCGGATTCTGCATCGTTCCCATGGCGACCATAAGGGCAAGGATTATGGGTATTGTAACCGGCAGCATGAACTGCTGTGTTTCAGTCTCATTATCGACTGCTGATCCTATNGCGGCAAATACTGAAGCATAAAGCAGGTACCCGGTTATAAAATAAAAAATGAACGAAAGAACTATCAATCCCCATGGCTGGTTCATGGCACTGTCGAACATTTTGGTGAATTCGGCCAGATCAGGATTAACCGTCGTTGGCTGGGTAGCTGCAGCCGATTGGGAACCATCGGTCATCAGGCTTTTTGAAACATTCTGTGACACTTCAGTGAGGTCGGCTTTTTTCAGGACGGTCGATTTGAGAACTCCCACAATAGCAATCGTCAGGAATATCCAGATCAAAAACTGTGTAAGTCCGACAAGGGCAATACCGACTATTTTCCCCAGCATAAGCTGNACCGGCTTTACAGATGATACAATAACTTCCACAACACGGCTGGTTTTTTCCTCTATTACCCCCCTCATTACCTGGGAACCGAACATAAAAACAAGCATGTACATAAGGAAACCACCTATATATGCCAGGGCCATTGCAATTCCTGTGCTTGTACTTTTCTCTTCTCCTGAATCGCCTATTTTCTTGGTCTGTATCGATACCTTTGTATCAACATTCTTCATAATGTCATCGAGATTCTGAATGTTGTAGGTCATAAGCTTCTGTCGCTCAATCTCTTTCTCAAGGGCGCTTTCGATATATTGAAGATCACTTATCGGAGGCTGCTTTTTTGATATAAGTGTAATGGCATTTGGAGTATTTACAAGTTCGGGAGAGATATTCAACACCCCGTAGTATCCGGCCTGTTCAAAAGAATTCTTAATGTCATCAAGCTTAACATTCTCAAGGTAAACAAATTCAAGAGTTTTTGAGTTTTTAATAACATCCTTAAAAAGGTCCGTACCCTCTTCAATAACTGCAATCTTTTTAAAGTCCTTATCCTGATTGACCATTAAAAGTGTCGGTACGATAATTATGGCTGCCATAAGCAGGGGAGCTAGAATTGTCATAATAATAAATGACTTCTTTCTGACCCTGGTCATGTATTCTCTTTTTATTATGATGGATATCTTATTCATATTGTGTGATTTATAATATTGTTTAAGAGTCAGGGATTAATTCCGGTTCTCGACAACCCTGATGAATATTTCATTCATTGACGGAAGTGCAGGGTTAAAGGACATTACCTTTCCAAGTTTTATGGCGTTTTGAAGTATCTCATTTGTTTCCATGCCGGTGGTTGTTTTAAGCCTGATGGTACTTTTCCCATTTTCAGTCAGTTTGTTCAGAATGCTGAACTGACCATTTCCGGGAAGTGAAACATCTCCTTCAAAAACGATGTCATATTCATTGGCTGCCCATTGCCTNCGTATATCATCAACATTTCCCTCNAGGATCGTTTTTGCTTTGTTTATAAGGGTTATGTTATCACATAATTCTTCAACAGACTCCATATTATGCGTGGAGAAGATAATTGTTGCACCTCTCTCCCTGAGAAAAAGTATTTCGTTTTTGACCACATTGGCGTTTACCGGATCGAATCCCGTAAATGGTTCGTCGAAGATTAAAAGCTTCGGTTCATGAAGGACAGTTGTCGCAAACTGAACCTTTTGCTGCATGCCTTTTGAAAGTTCCTCAACTTTCTTCCCCCACCAGTCGACAATATCGAGTTTTTTAAACCAGTATTTCAGCCTTCTCATTGCCTCAGCCTTCGAGAGGCCTTTAAGCTGAGCAAAGTATAATGCCTGTTCCCCTACTTTCATCTTTTTATAGAGGCCCCGCTCCTCAGGAAGATAACCGATTGACATTACATCCTCCGGTTTNAGCTTCTTACCGTTTAGGAACAATTCTCCCGAGTCAGGTCCGGTTATCTGATTGATTATCCTTATCAGGGTTGTNTTTCCGGCGCCATTCGGCCCCAGTAGTCCAAAGATACATTGTTCAGGAACCGAGATGCTTACATCGTCAAGTGCATATTGCGTTCCGAACTGTTTGGTGATGTTTTTAGCTTCAAAGAGTGCCATAGAGTTTTATAATGTAGATTTAAAGGAAGTGTAAATATATAAAACTCTGTGAATCTTACTGAAAATATCCTCTCATCCTTTCGAAGAATCCCTTATCGTCTTTATCGGGCTTTGGAGTGAAAGAGTCGCTGTCTTTCATCTTTTCAATGATCTTCATCTCTTCACGGGTAAGGTTTCTCGGGATCCAGACATTCACATTGACAAGCAGATCCCCTCTGCCGTAACCATTGACCTCCGGAAGTCCTTTCCCTCTCAGACGCAATATTTTACCGGGCTGGGTGCCTGGTTCAATCCTGATTTTCACGTTATTATCCACTGTGGGGACTTCTACGTGGGTACCGATTATTGAATCAGGGATGCTGATAAATAAATTATATATCAGATCGTTTCCTTCCCTTATCAGTTCAGGATGGTCCTCTTCATCAATAACAACCAGAAGGTCCCCATTCATTCCACCGCGTCTGGCCGCGTTCCCTTTCCCCTCGACATTCATCTGCATTCCTTTTGCAACACCTGCCGGAATATTGATTTTGATAACATCTTCTTTCTGGATAATACCCTCACCATAACAGGTCGTGCATTTTTTTGTTATGGTTTTTCCTTCCCCGTTGCATGAGGGGCATATCGCGGTAGTTTGCATCTGGCCCAACAACGTATTTGTTACCCTGGTTACATGACCTGACCCACGGCACGTAGTACAGGTTGCAGTGCTGTTCTGATCTGCAGCACCTGATCCGCTGCATGAAGTGCAGGTTACATATTTATTGACTTTTATCTTTTTCTCTGCACCGGCTGATATTTCCTGAAGGTTTAATTTTACTTTCACCCTAAGGTTGCTTCCTTTGTTAACTCTTCTGCCACCACCCCGCCTTGAACCACCAAATCCTCCGAAGCCACCAAAAGCATCTCCAAATATATCCCCAAAAGATGAAAATATATCTTCCATGGTCATACCTGCTCCACCAAAGCCATTACCTGAAGCTCCACCTACGCCTGCATGGCCGTAACGATCATATCTTGCACGCTTTTCATCATTGCTTAATATCTCATAAGCTGTAGCTGCTTCCTTGAAGTTTTCTTCAGCTTTTTTGTCGCCCGGATTCTTNTCAGGATGGTACTTCAATGCCTGCTTTCTGTAAGCTTTTTTTATCTCCTCCTTCGTAGCCTCTTTTGTTACGCCAAGCACTTCATAATAATCTCTTTTTTCCATTCCTGATTTTATTTCTTTTCATGACTACAAATAAGAACTAATCGATTAGGTACTATTCACCTATTACTACCTGTGAATGTCTTAAAACTTTATCCTTCAGATAATAGCCCTTTAATATTACTTCAACTATCTTCCCTTTTTTATCCTCCTCATTCACAGGTACCTTAGCTGTAGCATCGTGAAGATCCACATTGAAATTACTGTTGAGCGATTCAATTTCCCTGACGCCGTTCCGTGTAAGAAAGTCAGATAGTTTCACATATATCAGATCAATTCCTTCCTTCATGCCCTCACAATTAGCATTCGATTCCATATGCTTAAGCGCCCTTTCGAAATCATCCATCACGGGAAGGATATCTTTTATCAGTTCCTCCCCGGCATATTTTGAGATATCCATCTTCTCCTTCAGGGTCCTTTTTCTGTAATTATCAAATTCGGCTGAGAGCCTTAAGTACTTATCCTGCATCTCTGCCAGTTTTTCCAGTAAAACCTTCTCGTCATGTATTTTTTTGTCAGATACAGGTTCAGGAGGTGTTTCATTTTCTGATGGCACGCTCTCTGAAGCCTCATCAGCCGTTAACTCTTCAATAGCCTCAATCTCGCNGGATTCNATAGTAGTATTGTCTTTATTTTCAGATGTTTCGATATTATTCTTCTCCTTGTCGGCATTAAGTCCGAAAATCTTTTTCTTAACCATCATTCTGAAATTTTTCTAGTATTTACACTATGATATGCAAAATATCTGCCAAGAGGATAGGATTGACAAATTGACAGGAGTTGAAAGGCGTTAATGCCTCTATGCCATCAGACCCTTTTTATGACCGCACCCAGCTCATTGAGGCGGGTATCTATTTGTTGGTAGCCCCTGTCAATCTGCTCAATATTATGAATTATGCTCTGTCCATCGGCCGACAGGGCAGCAATCAGCAGAGCTACCCCTGCCCTTATATCTGGTGAAGACATCGTGGTGCCTCTCAGTCTTATCATCTTATCAAGCCCAATAACCGTTGCCCTGTGAGGATCGCAAAGGATTATCTGCGCTCCCATATCGATCAGCTTGTCAACAAAGAAAAGGCGGCTTTCAAACATTTTCTGATGAATGAGTACCGCCCCCTTGGCCTGTGTTGCAACTACCAGGAATACACTTAGCAGGTCGGGTGTAAGACCGGGCCAGATGGCATCGGAAATAGTCATTATTGAACCGTCGATAAATGTCTCTATTTCATAGTGTTCCTGGGCAGGAATATAGATATCATCGGCTATTCTTTCAAATTTAATTCCCAGCCGCCTGAATGAATCGGGAATTATGCCGAGATTCTCAAAGGAGACATTTTTTATAGTCATCTCCGACCCGGTCATTGCTGCAAGTCCGACAAATGAACCTATTTCGATCATATCGGGAAGGATTGTATGATTGCATCCTTTAAGTTCCTCAACCCCATCGATGTAAAGAAGGTTGGACCCTATCCCGTCAATTTTTGCTCCCATCGAAACAAGCATCCTGCACAGCTGCTGAATATAGGGTTCACATGCAGAATTATAGAGAGTTGTCCTGCCTTTTGCCAGCACAGCTGCCATAATAATATTTGCTGTCCCGGTAACCGATGCTTCATCAAGATGTATATAAGCGCCTGATAATGAAGGAGCTTCAACTTTAAAGAAGGGATCAGCTGTATCGAATTCGAATCTCGCACCAAGTTTCTGAAATCCTGTAAAATGAGTATCGACTCTTCTTCGGCCAATTTTATCACCACCTGGTTTTGGGATAAAAGCACTTCCAAATCGTGCCAGAAGAGGTCCGACGATCATTATAGAACCCCTCAGGCTGGCGCTTTGAGTCCTGAAATTTGTTGTCTGAAGATAGCTGAGGTCGATTTTCTCAGCTTCAAAGCTGATTACAGACTTGCCGTGTCTGGTGATCTTAACACCCAGAAAACCTATCAGTTCAATAAGCTTGTTAACATCGCTGATGTCAGGGATATTGCTGATAGTTACTTTTTCGGGTGTAAGAAGAGTTGCACATAAAACCTGCAAAGCTTCATTTTTTGCTCCCTGGGGAATAATTTCACCTTTAAGTGTTTTCCCGCCCTGAACAATAAAACTACCCATTAATGGCGATTATGTACTTTATTCCTTATAAACGGTTTTTTCTGCTGTTTTCCGTGCGGTTTACCCATCTGTGGTTTCTTCTTAACAGGGGGCAACAGCTCCCTGACTTCCAGAATTTTTACCCCGTCGGTTATTTTGAGCCTTCCGCGCGACAACAACTTCATATCACCAATAATCACCTCATCGCTTACCTGTCCACGGTTCCAGGTAATATAGGATTTCTTCATCTGGTTGACAATAAGATTCGTGAGGTACTCCTTTTCTTCACCGTCATCCATCTCGGAAGCTGCATTGATCATCAATTCAATTATCCGGCCATAATGAAGATATCTTATATCACCCTGTTTGTATGGCACTGAATTTGGTTTTTCAATGAATTTGGAGGCTTCCGGTGGTGTGAAAGGAAAATCAATGTCAAGGTCAAAATCGGCAATGATTGAGAGATGGTCCCACAGCTTGTGCTTGAAATCACCAATATCGCGTATCTGGGGATTGAGGTTCCCCATTATCTGAATTATCGTCTTGGCTGCACGGTTCCTTTCATCCCTGTCCTGGATGCTCTTAATGTGATCAACCATCTTCTGGACATTCCTGCCATATTCAGGCAGAGCCATTCTTTTTCGCTGGGTGTTATAATCGTAATTCATCAGGGGATATCTATTTCCTGCAAAGCTAATAATTAAATACAAAATATTGCAAGCCGTCCGTTGCTTTCCCTTTTAATCGATATCTTCGATTCACTCGGGGCAGTTTGTTCCTGGCTTATATTTTTTCAATAAATCATTTCTAACTTTGGAAAGCTAATAAACTTATAAATATGTATAAGATATTTCTGGTCATTATCCTGTTTAACTTCTCGGTTCCGTTGAAAGCAGAAGATGGCTATAAANGGAATCCGTTGATCGANGTAATAAATTATACATTCAGAATTTCGTTAAGCGATATAAGCGATACAATTTACGGGGAAGCTTCAGCCTCATTGAACTTCATGGGCAAAATATCCGATATGGAATTTGACCTTAAAAGTCTGCGGCCTGACGGAAAGGGAATGATTGTTGACTCTGTAGTATTCTCCGGAGAAAGAATCAAATGGACACATAGTGAAAATACCCTTAGAATATTTATTGGTAAAGAACTGGCATCTGGCAACTCAGGAATACTGAAAGTAGCCTATCACGGCATACCTGCTGACGGACTTATAATTTCGAAAAATAAGTTCGGGAACAGGTCATTTTTCTCTGATAACTGGCCCGACAGGGCAGGAAATTATTTGCCATGCATCGATCATCCTTATGATAAGGCAACAGTTGAATTTATTATAATCGCCCCATCTCATTATGAGGTGGTTGCAAACGGATACCTCGTTGAAGAGAGCCACCTGGCAGGAGAAATGAAGCTTACCCGCTGGAAGGAGGATGTGCCGCTGGCAACAAAGGTTATGGCATTCGGTGCGGCTGAATTCGATTTCAGACTTGCGGGCGTGGCAGGTAACATACCTGTCTGGACTTATGTTTATAAGGAGAACAGTAAGGAAGGATTCAATGATTATGAGGTGGCGCTCAAACCGGTTGCTTTTTACAGTAAACTGATAGGACCATATTCTTATGAGAAGCTGGCTAATGTGCAGTCAAAGACAATCTTCGGAGGACTTGAAAATGCCGGCTGCATTTTTTATTCTGAGAATTCCGTAACGGGGAAAGGCAGGGCAGAGGGTCTTATTGCCCATGAGACAGCTCATCAGTGGTTTGGCAATTCAGTTACAGAGAGCGACTGGCACCATATCTGGCTGAGTGAAGGATTTGCAACCTACCTTACATCGGTTTATCTGGAGAAGAATTATGGAAGGGAACGGCTTGCTGATGAAATGAAGAGCGACCGTGACCAGGTAATAAAGTTTTATCTTCGTTCACCCCGTCCTGTTATAGATACAACCATAACAAACCTTATGAGGCTGCTGAGCGTCAATTCATATCAGAAGGGTGCCTGGGTGCTTCATATGCTCAGGCATGAACTTGGTGATGAAGTCTTCTGGAAAGGCATGAGGTTATTTTATGAGAAGTTCAGAAATAAAAATGCACTTACTACAGATTTTAAAAAGGTTATGGAGGAAGTGAGCCTGAAGGATCTCAGTGGCTTCTTCCACCAGTGGTTATATATTGCTGGTCAGCCTGACCTTAAAATCACGAGCACATCTTCAAAGAAAAAGGGATACACTGATATTCTGGTTGAACAAAAGCAGGAATTTCTTTACAGTTTTCCGCTTGAATTGTTAATTAATACACAGGAAGGTGAATACAGGGAAAGTATTCGGATTAATGAAAGGTTGACAAAGCTGACAGTTAAAAGTACCAAAATAAACCAGATCGTCCCCGATCCTGATGTTAACCTCCTTTTCAGCCAGCCTACCAAATAAAGGAAAGCAGCATCCTGCCTCAGACTTAAACACATGCATCTATTAGTACATCCAATAAGTGCCAGAAAAGATCAGCTCATTTATCCCGATATTCTGTTTATTAAGGAGTCTCCTTGAATTGCTGATAAAGAGCTTCATTTTGTTGTAATCGGCAGGTTTGGCAAAGAATTCAGGTTTGGTTTCATACTTTGAACATGGAAGAACGAAGAACCTCGTCCTGTAGTTTTCTAAAGGAGCATAGACCCAGGTAAGATAGTAATCAGCATCAGAAACATAAATTGAATCAACCGCTTTTGTCAGTTCTATCCTGATCATTGCACCGCCATCCCTCCTTATTGTCCTCTGGTTCGAAACATAGTTTCCCAGCGAATAAACTGCAATCCTGTCTTTGAGGGACGAATCATTTTTTGTCCATTCCATTCTCTGAAGTACATGGGGGTGCGAGCCGATTATCATGTCGACACCGCGACTGAAAAAATAATCAGCCAGATCAGTCTGGATTTTAGATGGCATTGTATCATATTCCGTTCCCCAGTGAAGGAACAGGATTATGGCATCCGGATTTAGGCTTTTTGCTTTCTCGATATCAGCTGAAACAGATTTCTTCTCAAGCACATTAACAATTACCGGAGGTTGAACTTTAATACCGTTGGTTCCGTACGTATAATTCAGAAGAGCAAGTGAGAATCCATTCTTTTTGATTATCATCGGGTAAAGAGTATCTTTTTCAGCAGAATCTCTGAATGACCCGGTATGCGGAATACAAAGGCTGTCGAGAGTACTGATTGTGCTCAGAATACCCTTGTTACCCCTGTCGGCAGCATGATTATTTGCATTTGCGAAGACATCAATACCGGCATTAAAACACGCCGTTGCAAGTTCGGCAGGAGAGCTGAAAGTGGGATATCCCGAGTAAGGGTAGCCGGCCAGGGTCACTTCGAAATTTGCGATCGCTATGTCTGCTTCCGAAATTTCATCCTTTANGTACCGGAACACATCATCATAATTATATGTATGTGTTTCCCTGTCCTCAGCCGACCATATCTGTTCATCGTGACCCATGATGTCACCGATAAAAAGAAGTGAGATCTTTTTATTGACAGTGTCAGCATCCTGAGCTGAAAGTAAAAAGGAATTGATCGTTATAAGAACCAGTGAGTTTATTTTTCTGAACATATATTTCAATGATAAAGAATTCATAAATTTAATAATTATTAAATTTGCCGGCTTAAAATTCGGAGTCCATAAACTGATCTGAAACCAAGATGAAGGAATCGGGAAATCACCCGTATATTAAAAAGCTCTCTCTCTTTGGTGTAATAGTGACGATGGGGATTGTTTTCGGCGACCTGGGAACCAGTCCGTTGTACACAATGCGGGCTATCCTGATAGGAGGAGGAGACAATTTCAGCGAGTTACTGATTTATGGTTCTTTATCCTGTATATTCTGGACTCTTACCTTATCAACGACTATAAAGTACATTATCATTGTGCTTCGGGCCGANAATAATGGTGAAGGTGGTATTTTTGCCTTATTTGCAATTATTAGAAAGAAATCCTCGTGGGTTGCCGTGCTGACGATGATAGGAGGAGCGGCCCTGCTTGCTGATGGAGTTTTAACGCCTTCAATAACAGTTACCTCAGCAATTGAAGGTTTGAGAATGGTAAATCCTGANATTCCGGTAGTTCCGATTGTTCTAATTATTATTGCGGCACTCTTTTTTATCCAGCAATTTGGTACTAAATTAATCGGCAGTTCATTCGGTCCCATAATGCTTATCTGGTTTACAATGCTCGGTGTACTTGGTATTTCCCAGGTCATTCTGCATCCTTTTATCCTTAGGGTTGTAAACCCCGTTTATGCTTTCAGATTTCTTTCCGAATACCCTGGAGGATTTATTCTCCTTGGTGCGGTATTCCTTTGTACAACAGGCGCTGAAGCTCTCTATGCGGACCTTGGTCATTGTGGAAGATTAAACATAAGAATATCTTGGATTTATGTAAAGTTATGCCTGCTTCTTAACTATTTCGGGCAGGGGGCCTGGCTTATTCTAAATTATACTCCTGGTAAAGATATTAATCCGTTTTTTCAAATAATGCCTCAATGGCTTCTGCTCCCGGGAATAATGCTGGCTACAGCAGCAGCAATTATTGCAAGTCAGGCTATTATCAGCGGCTCTTTTACCCTTTTAAGCGAAGCTGTCTCTCTGAACTTCTGGCCAAGAGTCCGGACCCTGCACCCGACTTATGTTATGGGGCAGGTATATGTGCCATTCGTGAACTGGTTCCTGTGGATCGCCTGTACTCTGGTGGTCATTTCATTTCAGCAATCTGAAAACATGAGCGCTGCTTATGGCCTGGCGATAACAATCACGGAAATCATGACAACCTGCCTTTTATCATACTACCTGCTTCAGAAAGGGATCAACCATCGCCTGATACTCATTCTTATTATGGTTTATCTTACAATAGAAGGCAGTTTCCTTATTGCCAATCTTTACAAATTCAAAAATGGAGGTTGGTTTACCCTGTTGCTGGCTTCGTCTTATTTTTTACTGATGTTCGGCTGGTATTTCGGACGGAAAATTAAGAACAGGTACATTACTTTTGCAAACCTCAATAAATATACTGATCTGTTCAAAGATCTTTCAAATGATGAATCTGTTCCAAAAACTGCGACCAACCTCGTCTATATTATCAGGGCAAACAGGAAGGANCAGGTTGAATCGAAAATCATCTTCTCTATTTTTCAAAAACAGCCTAAAAGGGCTGACACATACTGGTTTATTCATGTCAACAGAGTCACCGATCCTAACCAGCTTGAATATCATGTGACCCAGCTGATTCCCGGAATTCTTATAAGGGTTGATTTTGAAATAGGGTTTAAGGTCGATCCAAAGATCAATCTGTATTTCAGGGAAGTCATAGAAGATCTGGTGAGAGAGGGAGAAATAAAACTCGAAAGCGGGTATGACTCACTCAGAAAATACAATGTACCCGGCGATTTCAAATTTGTAAATATTGAAAGGATTATGCCCAGGGATTTTAAGCTTAGCAACAGAGAGAATTTCATTCTGACCTTTTACAGAATTGCTGGCAGATTGAATAATAATGATGTTAAATTTCTTCAGCTCGATTCAACAAATACTATTATCGAAAAGGTTCCTATCCTTATTGACCAGCCCAGCCATACGAGGATCAAACGGATGAATACATCGGAGTAATGGAAAAGAAACAGGGGCATCTGGATATCAGCAAGCTATCATTCGGCGGATTGTTAATAACGCTCGGGATTGTATTCGGCGATATCGGCACCAGTCCTCTTTACACAATGAAAGCCATCGTTCTTGGAGGTGCCGGGAACTTCAACGAGCTACTTATTTACGGGTCATTATCATGCATATTCTGGACACTGACCCTTCAGACTACTATCAAGTATATCACAATAACTTTAAAAGCAGACAATAAGGGAGAAGGCGGCATATACGCACTTTTTGCGCTCATAAGGAAGAAATCATCCTGGGCAGCAACCCTGACTATGATCGGGGGTGCGGCGCTTCTGGCGGACGGGGTTATAACTCCTTCAATAACAGTCACATCTTCAATTGAGGGGTTGAAGATGTTCAATCCTGGCATTCCGGTCATTCCGATTGTCCTTATTATTTTTGCTATCCTTTTCTTTATCCAGCAATTCGGAACAAATATTGTAGGTTCTTCCTTCGGACCGATTATGGTCGTCTGGTTTTTAATGCTTGGGGTAATGGGTTTCTCCCAGCTTGTTATCTATCCCGAAATAATAAAGGCCCTTAACCCTGTCTATGCAATAAAATTTCTTACGCAATATCCGGGAGGTTTTATACTTCTTGGAGCCGTTTTCCTTTGTACAACAGGCGCCGAGGCTCTCTATTCTGACCTGGGCCATTGCGGCCGCAAGAATATCCGTATCTCATGGATTTTTGTAAAAACAATGCTTTTGCTGAACTACTTCGGACAGGGAGCATGGTTATTGACTAATATAATTCCTGAAAATGATTTCAACCCGTTTTTTACCATCGTGCCCGGATGGTTTCTGTTTCCGGCGGTACTCATTTCAACTGCAGCTGCAATAATTGCNAGCCAGGCTCTTATAACAGGCTCATTTACNCTTATTAGTGAAGCTGTTTCGCTTAATTTCTGGCCCAAAATAAGAATATTGTATCCTACTCATGTCAAAGGTCAGGTTTATCTGCCTTCAATTAACTGGTTCCTGTGGGTAACGTGTAGTCTTGTAGTGCTGTTCTTCAGGGAATCCTCAAATATGGAGGCAGCATATGGGCTAGCAATTACGATTACTATGATAATGACCACGCTGCTGTTATCATATTACCTTTATCAAAGGAGTACAACCCGTCGTTTCTCCTTGCTTATACTAATAGTTTTTCTCACCATTGAAGGCAGTTTTCTGGTAGCAAATCTTCATAAATTCAAATACGGTGGCTGGTTTACACTAATGCTTGCATTAATATACTTTCTTGTTATGCTTGGCTGGTATTTTGGAAGAAAGATAAGGAACCGTCATATTACCTTCGTAAACCTCGACAGCTACCTTCCTCTAATTAGAGATCTTAGCAAAGACAAATCNGTTCCAGTAACTGCAACCAATCTTGTGTATCTNATAAAAGCCAATAACAAGGATCAGGTGGAAGCGAAGGTGCTTTATTCGATTTTTCAGAAACAGCCGAAAAGGGCTGAAGTCTATTGGCTGCTTCATGTGGACAGGGTAGACGATCCGCACAGGTTTGAATATGAGATCGAGCAGATTATTCCCGGTATTCTGATCAGGGTTGATTTTCATATCGGATTTAAAGTCGATCCGAGAATCAATCTCTATTTTAAGGAAGCCCTTGAAGATCTTGTCGAATCGGGAGAAATAACCCTGGAGAGCAGCTATAATTCATTGAAAAAGCACGGATTCCCCGGCGACTTTAAGTTCATTATTATAGAGAGAATAATGATTCGCGACTTTAAGTTGTCAAACTGGGAGAACTTTATCCTTACACTGAACAATATAGCTCAGTTGATCAGCTTACCTGAGATCAGAACTCTTAAGCTTGACCCGACAAATACTATAACGGAACAGGTACCGATAATTATTGAACAGACTCCTCCGAAACGTATTAAAAGGGTATGATCTGCCTCATTGCCGGGAAAACCGGAAATGATTATATTCAGTGCCGTAATTAAAATGATATCTGAAAGCATGAATGCTATGCCTGTTGTAATTGGTTCCATTGCGTTGTTTGCAATTGCGTACCGGTTATATTTCAGCTTCGTGGCTGCAAAAGTTGCCGTGACAAATGATCTTGCACAGACCCCTGCTTACAGACTATACGATGGTCAGAATTATTATCCAATGAACAAATGGGTGCTTTTCGGGCACCATTTTGCGGCAATAGCCGGCGCCGGTCCCCTGGTTGGCCCTGTTCTTGCAGCACAATTCGGGTTTATGCCCGGATTTTTATGGATGCTCATTGGATCAGTGATGGCTGGTGCAGTCCATGATTTTATAATACTTACTGCTTCGGTTCAGCATGACGGAAAATCACTTGCGGCAATTGCCAGGGCTGAGATCAACAAAATAAGCGGGGCAACGACATCCTTTGCAATAATCCTGATAATTGTTGTTGCACTTGCCGGGCTAGGACTGGTTGTCGTAAATGCGCTGGCCGAAAGCTCATGGGGTACTTTTACTATAGCATCAACAATCCCTATTGCAATTATTATGGGTATCTGGATGTTCAGGATAAGGAAGGGCAGGACACTGGAGGCAACTGTTTTTGGTGTGATAATGCTGATTGCTGCGGTAATTGCTGGGCGCCATATTCCGGAATCAGGCATTGCCGGGTGGTTTACATTTGATCATAAAACACTTACTATTCTTATCGCAGCATACGGATTTCTTGCATCAGTTCTTCCGGTATGGATCCTTCTCTCACCACGCGACTACCTGAGCTCCATAATGAAAATATCAGTTATCGCACTGCTAGCTGTGGGGTTGATAATTGTCGCTCCTGAAATACANATGCCTGCATTTACTGAATTCGGCAAAGGAGGCGGACCGATAATACCCGGAAAGCTGTTTCCTTACCTCTTTATAACAATTGCGTGTGGTGCCATTTCAGGGTTTCACTCACTCGTCAGCTCCGGGACGACTCCAAAAATGATAATGAAGGAGTCGGATATAAAACCTGTTGCAGTCGGGGCAATGCTCATTGAGGGTGCAGTCAGTATTATGGCGCTGATTGCTGCAACAAGCCTTCTACCGCTTGATTATTTCCAGATAAATGTACCGGCAGATAAACTTCAGGCGATCCTTCCCAGATTGCATGAAATGGGTTTTACCGAATCGAACCTCGATCAGCTTTCAGCAAGCGTTGGTGAAAGGATTGCAGGACGTACGGGTGGAGCAGTATCGCTGGGTGTCGGAATGGCATACATATTTTCTTCAATTCCCGGGATGAAGCATCTTATGTCATACTGGTATCATTTTGCAATAATGTTTGAGGCATTGTTCATACTGACAACAATCGATGCCGGGACCCGTATCGGCAGATTTATCTTGCAGGAGACATTCGGCAAAGTGTACAAACCATTTCTGAAGACCAACTGGCTTCCGGGTAATCTGATTACCAGTGGTCTTATAGTGCTTGCCTGGGGATACTTTATTTATACAGGTACTGTTGCCACTATCTGGCCGATGTTCGGGACTGCCAATCAGCTTCTTGCAACTGTTGCACTTGCAATAGGAACCTCCTTTATAATCAACCGAGGCAGGGCAAAGTATGCCTGGGTCACAATTATACCTATGATATTTGTCGGGGTGACAACTCTGACTGCCGCATTTCTGAATATTAAGAATATATATGTTCCCCAGCTTGTTATAAAGGCAACCCTGGTTCCTGGACTGATAAACCTCGCTCTGACAATCACAATTATTATTTGTGTATTTATTATCCTTTTTAACGCAATCCCCGGGTGGTACAGAGCAATTTCCGGGAAAACCGGTCCGTGAGAATTTAATTGTATTATTTTGTCTCCTTAATCAAAAATAACTGATTCTGATTAAAATGAAAATAAAAGGTTATCTGTTGTCTGTTTTTCTGCTCCTGCCTTTTTTCACAGGGAGTAATATTACTGCTCAGAAAGTGCTTGAATTATCTGTTCAGTCCGATAANCCGGGTGCAGAAATCCAGCCGGCAATGTGGGGAGTCTTTTTTGAAGATATCAACTTTGCTGCTGATGGCGGAATTTATGCCGAGCTTGTAAAGAACAGGTCATTTGAGTTTGAACTGCCAATGACTGGGTGGCGGATATTATCAAAGCAAAACGGTACCGGGAGGATCGTGGCAAATCTATATTCCCCCTCCAGACCTTCAAATCCCCATTATATGAGGATCTATATAGATCCTTCGGCGGAGACTTTTTCTTTTACAAATGAAGGATTCCGAGGGATGGGGATCAGGAAAGATGAACTGTACAATTTTTCAGTATATACAAAGCTTTCTGAAAATTCTGATATAAAAATGACAGCTGAACTTATAACCTCTTCGGGCCAGGTTATTGGAAGAACGGAACTTTCAGGATTTTCAGATTCCTGGAAAAAACATCAGGCAACATTAAAGGCATCAGAAACTGAACAGAAAGCTCAACTCAGAATAACTCTTTTGGGAATGGGGAGCATAGATATTGATATGGTCTCACTATTTCCTGATGATACCTGGAAGGGTCGCCGGAACGGACTTCGCAAGGATATTGTACAGATGATAGCGGACCTTAAACCGGGGTTCATCCGGTTCCCAGGAGGATGTATAGTTGAGGGAAGAAATCTTTCGAACCGGTATCAGTGGAAAAAGACAGTCGGACCTGTCGAGGAGAGAACTCTGATAATGAACCGATGGAATGTTGAAATAGAGAGCCGTCAGGCTCCTGATTATTTCCAGTCGTTCGGACTTGGGTTCTATGAGTATTTTCAGCTTGCCGAAGATATAGGAGCAGAGCCTCTTCCAATTCTCAACTGCGGCATGTCGTGCCAGTTCAATGCGGCCGAAGTTGTCCCGTTTGAGGACCTCGATCCATATATTCAGGATGCCCTCGACCTTGTGGAGTTTGCAAACGGTGAAGTTAATTCCGTATGGGGAAACCTGAGAGCACAGATGGGCCATCCCGGAAAGTTCAACCTTAAATTTATTGGTGTCGGAAATGAGCAGTGGGACGAACAATACATTGAAAGATATAGAGTATTTGAGAAGGCTATAAAGTCGAAATACCCTGAAATCAGGATAGTTTCCGGATCAGGACCTTATTCATCCGGAAGATATTTTGATTATGGCTGGAGTGAATTGAAAAAACTTAANCCTGATCTGATCGATGAGCATTATTACATGTCGCCCGAATGGTTCCTTAAGAATGCAACCAGATATGATAATTATGACAGGAAAGGGATCAGGGTTTTTGCCGGGGAATATGCGGCTCATGGGAAAGAAGGTGCCGAATCTGAATCAAGAAACACCTGGTGGAGCGCTCTCTGTGAAGCTGCATTTATGACTGGTCTGGAAAGAAATGCTGACATTGTAAATATGGCATCATATGCGCCGCTACTGGCTCATGTCGATGCATGGCAATGGAGGCCCGACCTGATATGGTTTGATAACCTGACTACTATTGGCACCCCAAATTATTATGTACAGAAATTCTTCTCCAATTATAAGGGTACACAGGTTGTACCGCTTTTATCAGCAGGGAAGTCACTTACGGGGCAGGAAGGTTTCTACGCCAGCAGTACGATCGACAGTAAAGCCGGAAAGCTTTATGTTAAGCTTGTCAATTCNACTGACAAACCTGTAAATGTGACTCTGACCCTGGGCNCTCTGCCATATGCAAAGACGGCGGTTAAAGAGACACTTAAATCACCCGGTAAAGATGATTATAACACTATTTCAAGTCCAAAAATGATCTACCCTTTTTCTACCTCAGTTAAAGTGTCGGGAAGGAAAATAAATGCCGGAGCGGAGCCGTTATCGGTAAACGTTTTTATAATCGATTTAAAAGCACGGTAATGGAAATATTTCATACTCTACTGGATTGGTACATGGCCAATCTGAACTATCTGACAATTGCATTGCTGATGCTTATTGAAAGCACTTTCCTTCCTTTGCCTTCAGAAGTTGTTATCCCGTTTGCAGCTTACAAAGCCGCGCAGGGCGATCTGAATATTTTCGGGGTAATCTTTTTTGGAACGGTAGGGGCATTAACCGGTTCACTCATTAATTATACACTGGCATTTTATCTTGGACGACCAATTGTATATAAATTCGCTGAGTCAAAGATTGGTAAGATTTTTCTACTTTCGAAAGAAAAGGTGGAACATGCGGAAAATTATTTTATCAGGAACGGTAAGACCTCAACTTTTATAGGGCGTCTTGTTCCGGGGGTAAGACATCTGATATCCATTCCAGCTGGATTGGCAAAGATGGATCTTAAGAGTTTTATGTTTTATACTTTTATAGGTGCTGGTTTATGGAATATAATACTTGCAATAATTGGCTTTTATATCTACGACCTCAGGGACAAAATTTTCCCTTATGTGGACGATATACTTTACGTACTGGGAGCAGTATTTGTCGTGTACCTGGTTGTGAAAGGAATAATACAAAAGAAGAAAGGTAATAAGGCGAAAGGTGCCAGGCAGCAGGCTAAAGGACCATCGGAATAAGAAACAAAAGGCCCACTAAACAGACCGATGCAACGATCATTCCAGGATTTATCCTGGAGTTTTCAACCCTTACTATATTNTCCATCGGAACTGACAGTTTCCCGTTTGATATTGTAACAAACGAAAGCGGTTCAGCGTAAATATGGACCTGCCGGCTTTTTTTGATCACTTCCGGATTATAAATTAATCCTGTAAACCGGTTACCGGTTTCAGTGACCGGTTTTACTATCCAGGTACTGTCACCTGCGTGAAAAAAATAGAGGTTTTTCCAGTTTGGTGCACCGGTTTTTTGTCCGGGAGCAAAGCCTTTAGAGGATACACAGCCGAAAAGTGTAAGGATTGAAAGTATACAGAAAAGGATAATAATTGATTTCAGGAGAAATTTTAAAAGCATAGAAGATTTATTTAAAATAGGATATTTAATGTGGACTCAGTTTCTTTTAATCGATTTTATTTTATTTATGATGAATTCATGATTTTCCAAAACCTGGTCGTTTGTAAATCTTATGACTTTGATTCCAAATCTATCGGGTTCTCCCGTTCGACCATCGTCATGTTCCTGAACAGCGGGGTCAAAGTACATTTCTCTTTCAATACTTTTCCCTAAATATGCCATGAGATTGAATATCCTATTTTTAAGGTAGCAAAATCATTTACCCTCTTTATGCCCCGTCTTTTTATCCATCGTTGCAAGGTTAACGACGGATAAATGCGGTTTCCCAAAGCCCCTGCCTCTGGGTTGTGGAGGGGTTCGGGAGAGGTTAGTTAGGTCCCTCCCTCCTGGGGGAGGGATTTAGGGAGAGGCTTTTATTATTCAACCACTTCCGCATCATCAAATTTCTGCGACTTAAAACTGACTTTCCGGTGCCGGACCCTGTGAACCCCTTTGCTGCCAAAAAATCCCCAGCCGCCGCTTCCAAGCAGGAATCCGAGAGCATATAATCCGCCATTGTTGTTCGGTGCGAACATCGTAATTCCCTTGTTAAAAAGCATCCCGATAAAGTCGAAAGGGGCGATAAATCCATGCCATAATCCTCCGAAGAATCCATACCTGTGACCTGTGAGACATTGATCAATAACCTCATTTTTAGCACAACCTGTTAAAAGGATAAAGACCAGAAACAAAGTTAAAAGCAGAAAATCTCTCTTAAGGGTGAGCAATTTCATTTTTTTGTTTTTTGATTTACATATATTAGAAAAGTGTACCATCGATAGGCTTGCCCGAATATTTTCCTTCGTGGTCAATAAGCCATTTCTTCTTGTCGAGTCCTCCGGCATAACCTACAAGGTCGCCGTCGGAACCAATAACCCTGTGACATGGAATTATTATGGCAATCCTGTTCGATCCGTTGGCGCCGGCAACTGCCCTTGCTGCACCCGGATGTTTTATCGATTTGGCTAGTTCGAGGTAGGATGTTGTTTTTCCATAAGGGATATTCTTAAGTCTGTTCCAGACTGCGATCTGGAAATCGGTTCCGACAGTTATCAGGGGAAGCGAAAACTCTTTTCGTTTTCCTTTAAAGTATTCTTTCAACTGTTTTTTAAGGGTCCTGAGATGCCTGTTGCTGCCTGATGTAACTGTTTCACCGAAAGTAAGCGCCAGCCTGTTGAATTCAGATTCGAGAGCCGGCCTGCTTGTGAATTCGAGAAGACAAACCCCATCCTTCGTGGCAGCAGCCGCCATTTCTCCAAGAGGAGTCTCGATTAGCAAGGTCTTAATCATATCCCTCTTTCCTAAATTTTCTTCGCTATAAACCTGTCTGAAGTAGACTTAATATATTTTATATTCCTGAATCTCATCGCTGACCAGTCTTCATCTATAGTAACCAATCGTATCCCATAAAACTCAAGATCGTTCAGCGCTTTCCAGCCATTATCTCTATTTATATCTGATGAGTACTTTTTTGATGTTTTCTTTGGATAACAGAACCACAGGATACCATCCACAGCTAGATTATGCAGCGCTACAGGGGTTATCTCTTCAACCTCCCTGGACTTCCTGACAAAAATTATCATGAAATCATAAGGGTATCTCAGATCTATTTCATTATCTATCTGGATATCTTTAGTTTCCTTTTGCGGAGCAAGCTTAAAACTCTTCTCAGCATTGAAAACGACTATNCGCTTCTGCCCTTTATAATTCAGTTTTTGAAGAAGAGTCTGCATGGAGATCCCCGATTTGTATGCCAATTTAAGAAAAATCTGAATTAACTGACAAGTTTCTGGTAAAAGATAGTAATTTTGTCATGTCGAAAACGGGGTGCCTTAATATTACAGGCTGAGATCATACCCTTATACCTGATCCGGGTAATGCCGGCGTAGGGAAAAGCACCCTGTGACATTTTTTTAATTAAGATCTTAAAATGAAAATAAATTTTTCATTTCTGTATATCGTTTTTGTTTTGTGGTTTTTTGCTGGTCATGAATGTGCGAATGGTCAAAACCTGAGAGGAAAAGTTACTGACCTGAATGACGATCCGCTTGCAGGAGCTGGTGTTTCAATTGCAGGTACCTATAACGGTGTTCAGACCGGACCGGACGGAGTGTATGGATTCACAGGACTGAAGCCGGGGAGTTATACAATAAGGTTTTCGTATATTGGTTATGAAACAGTTACCAAAGAGGTGAAAGTTTTAAGAGATACCCTTATTGACATTAAATTAAGACCGGTAACCATTATAACAGACGATGTTATCATAAGTGCAACACGGGCAGGTGATCAGGCTCCGTTTGCCTACTCAAATATAGCCGGCGATGTTCTTGAGAAAAGGAACTCAGGACAGGATCTGCCTTATATGCTGAGCCTTACACCTTCATTTATAGAAACCTCCGAGGCAGGAAACGGCATAGGTTATACAAGTATGAGAATCAGGGGAACTGACGCCAGCAGGATCAATGTAACTATCGATGGCATCCCCCTTAATGATCCTGAATCGCAACAGGTCTTCTGGGTTGACCTTCCTGACCTTGCTTCATCAGTCGACAACATCCAGGTACAGCGCGGAGTAGGAACCTCCTCTAATGGAGCGGGAGCTTTCGGGGCTTCAATTAACATCCGGACACGCGGAATTGAAAATGAACCATTTGCCGAAATAAACTCATCAGCCGGTTCATTTGGTACCTTTAAAAACAATATTAGTGCCGGAACCGGACTTTTAAAAAACAGTTTCGCATTTCAGATGCGCTATTCTGATCTGCGAAGTAAAGGTTTTATTGAAAGAACCGGATCAGAACACAACTCAGCTTTTTTGAGTGCTCTTTACAGGACTGGCAGATCACTGCTTAAAGCTAACATAATCCTCGGGAAAGAACATACCGGGATAGGCTGGTGGGGTGTCCCGAAAGAGATGCTCTCCGTAAACAGGAGGTACAACCCGGCAGGGGAGTATACTGATGAAAATGGTGTAATACAATACTATGATAATGAGAGCGATAATTACATCCAGAATCATTACCAGCTTATTTACAGTCTTAAAATATCGGGTAATTTGTCCCTTCATTCTGCTCTCCACTACACAAAAGGAAAAGGCTATTATGAGGAGTTTAAGGAAGACGGTTCATATGCAAAATATGGATTGCAACCGGTAACCATTGGCAGTACGGTTTTCACGGAAACTGACCTGATACGCAGGAAATGGATGTCGAACGATTTTTACGGGTCGGTTTGGTCCTTGAATTTCAAAAACAAAAAGATTGAAGCCACTTTAGGAGGTGAATTGAATCTCTATTCAGGCGATCATTTCGGACGGATTATATGGATGAGAAATCCTGGAGCTACAGAAAGAGATGATCAATGGTACTTCAATAATGGCAANAAAGGTGAAGCTGGCATTTACGGAAAAATGAGCTGGTCACTTACGCCTGAACTCTCTGTTTTCGGGGATATGCAGTTCAGATATATTAAATACAGTCTCGATGGAATTGATGATGATCTGAAAGATATCGGACAGTTACACAGATTCGGTTTCTTAAATCCAAAAGCCGGCCTTTTTCTAAATATAGCATCAAATCAGGAAGCATTTCTTTCATTTTCTGTCGCAAACAGGGAGCCGACACGAAGCGACTTCAAGGAAGCTTCAGGCGACTATGAAGCAATGCCACAGCCAGAAAGACTATTCGACACCGAACTGGGATATAAGGTGAGATTTGCAAAAAGTTCTGTAGCTCTTAACTTGTATGGCATGATATATAAAGACCAGCTTGTGCCAACAGGAGAGCTAAGCAACGTGGGCTATCCTATAATGACAAATGTTGAAAGAAGCTTCCGGACAGGAGCCGAAATTACCGCAGGGATTATTCCTGCCCGGTTTTTTTCCTGGGATTTCAGCATGACACTGAGCCGGAATAAGATACTGGACTTTACTGAGTATTATTTTGATTATAATACATCCGACTGGTCTTCAGAATATAAAAGCAGGCGGCTTGGAACCGTTGATATTGCATATTCACCGTCGGTAATTGCAACCAGTGATCTGGCAATAAAATTAATTCCTGCTTTAAAGATTCATTTTATCAGCAAATATGTTGGCAAACAATACTTTGATAATACGATGGACATTGAAAGGATGCTCGATCCTTACTTTTTCAATAATGCCATGATTGAGTTTGAACCTGAAACCAGGAATCTCAGAGGTGCAAGTCTGCAGCTTCTTGTGAATAATATCTTCAATACAAAATATGAGAATAATGCTTATGGCGGCAACTGGTTTGAAGACGGAACCGAAAAGAGCTGGTCATACTATTTCCCGCAGGCTGGCACCAATTTTATTCTTAAGCTTGGCTTGAAATTCTGACAATATGATACCTGATTGGTTATCAAATAACTTGATTGAAATATTTGGTGCAATAACCGGTATAATCTACGTTTTCCTCGAGATAAGGCAGAATATCTGGTTGTGGCCTGTAGGTATTGTGACATCAGCAGTTTACATAATAGTCTTTTTTACAAGCAAGTTCTACGCCGATATGAGCCTTCAGGTTTACTACCTGGTAATAAGCATTGCGGGGTGGGTGTGGTGGGTCAAAGGCGCAAGGCGTGGGGCAGAGGCCGCGGGGCAAGAGAAGACCGATCGACTTAGAGACCGCCAGACTGCAACACCGCAAGACAGCAAGACTGTAAGACTGTATGTTACACGACTGACACTTAAAACCAGTTTAATCCTTTCCATGGTATTTATACTCTTGTATTTTCTGATGTGGTTTGTTCTTTCGCAACTGACTGATTCGCCTGTCCCGGAATGGGATTCATTTATAACCTCCCTGTCGGTAATTGCCACATGGATGCTTGCAAGAAAGATTTATGAGCACTGGTATTTATGGATGATTGTTAACTGTACTTCGGTAATCCTGTTCCTGACAAGAGGCCTTTACCCGACAATAATCCTGTACGTTGTATACCTTGTAATGTCGTTCGTCGGGCTTAAAGAATGGAAGCGTTCCCTATAAAGTGTAACATGTACACTTTACCGGACTTATGAATCTCTGCCCAAGATTCATCTCTTTCAAACGGCTGAATCGTGCATCGAAACACCTGTCACATTTTGAGAAAAGTTTCAGGTCCCAGACATCTGCAAAAACACGCCCCGACTGCTGTTCAATTCCATACTCCAGTACTTTTTCAAGTGACCTGAGATCAGGCAACTCAAAGATACCTTTTTCCATCAGNTTATCCATTACGCCGTTACCTGCCCTGACAGGAATTATTACACAGCACTCAACGCCTGCATTGAAAGAAAAATCAATAGAACGTTCAGCCCAGAAAACACCTTCGGCTTCAGAGAGGAAAGGCGGACGAAGAAGAATGAACGTCCTTGTAAAAATATCATGGTCTATTAGGAAATTTACCGAGGCCGTAAAATCTTCCAGGGTCATCCTTTTATTGAGCTTCCTGAGTACTTCAGGATTTACGGTCTCAAGTCCGATGGCGATCTGAAGATCGGATTTTAGCATGTCCCTGAACCTCAGGCACTCTTCGTTTATAAATGCCGGATGACTTTCAACTATTACTGTTTCGAAACTGCTTATCAACAATGCAATTTTCCTGTAATCTTCCTCAGGGACCGCTTTTTTATCAAAGAAACTTCCGCTGTTGTACAGTTTAAGATTCTTTGCTGCCGGCATATTATTTAGTGCCCATTCAATCTGGGCAGGGATAGTTCCCTCAGGTACCGGTTTATCGGTGGTGTTCTTCCATAGGTCGCACATGAGGCAGTGAAAAGGACACTCACGGTTGGTCAGGAAAANAGTTGCAACATCTTCAATCGTTCCTGAGGAGGTCCTTTCTTTCTCCACAATCCATGCATAGGGTCTCGTCGGATCGACGCTGTTTTTATTACCTCGGCACGAAACAATCCATTTATCGGTTATCTCCGGGCCGGTAAAATCATTCATAACTTGAGAGAAACTCTTTCCGGTAANCAATTTCCTTTTCAGGGAAATGATTTCTGAAGGCTTTTGCAGAAGCTGCCCCATGCTGAAAGCGTCTTTTGGGAAATATGGGCATAGTCAAACCTGTGACTGCTTTAACTCCATCGGAAACGATCTGTCCCTTAAGCTCATACAGTTTAATATGATCCCAGTTCGTAATATCAGTGAATGGAATACCTTCCGAGANTTCAATTACATTCGGCAATGTATACGGGCTGAAAGATTCAAAACCAAGGCTTTCACCTGTGGTATATGTCCGCATAAATCCTCTGCTTAATCCTCCTGAGTAAGTAAGTGAGTGTTTTATTGAATCGACTCCCCAGCCTTCATGGTAAAGCATCAGGTTGTTAAGGACGCTCCTGATTGTAAGTTCCGGATTTTCCTCGATAGGATAGTCTTTAAGGTTTTCGTTGCCTCCGTCACCGTCAATCATGAATTTCCAGTCGGGATACCTCGAACGAATGCCCTGCAAAAGTGCAAGGTTCATTGTAGCTGACTGTATGTCGAGAGGTTTGTAATCCTCCACCACTCTTATAGTTTTCTTCCAGTCGAGAGTTGAATAGTCAGCTTCAATTACTTCAAGGAAGAATCCAAGATTCAGATCATCGAGGAATTTTTTAGCCTGGGCCAGATCCTCACCACCACCGTCGATGCTCAAAGTAAAAGCCTTCAGCCTCGATGGACTCTCGCCAAGTTCCCTGAGAGCTTTGTAAGTAAGCAGGAAAAGAGCCCCGCTGTCAACTCCGGCTGAAAAAGTTATACCGACAGGTCCGGTATTGGCACGGAACCTTAGCCATTTTTTTATCTCCTCATACAATGTTCTTATATAAAGTTCACCTAATATCGGAGTATCATCTGGAGAGTATTTGTTTCTTTCCGGTTTAAAAAACCTTTCATATTGCGGATTGGGATCGGGACAGCCAAGGAGTTCAATTTTTGTTATGTAGTGTGCCGGAACCATCCTTGTGTAAGAAGGGTGGAACTGATGATCAAGACCTTCTTTTTTAAGATAGTCAAAAATTATGTCGATCCGTTCAGCAACAACGAGCTCAGGTCCGCCAGGTCTTTTTGCGATGAAATAACGGATGGGACGTCCGATTGATCTTGCCATCCTTATAGTCTTTCCATCGACTGAAACAAGTGAAAACTGACCATCTATCTTCCTTACCGCTTCCACATTCCCCGACCTGACAGCTTCAACTGCCTCCTCATGAGTCATGTTATAAATTGTATTCTTTTTCGGATCAGTAAAATCCACCACTTTGCTTATGTATTTATTGTTCATTTATTATAAGTTTAATTTCTACTTTTTATTATGAAGTGCCTAGAGTGCCTAGAGTGAGCTAAAGTTGACTTAACTCTAAGTATTCTAGTCACTCCAGACTTTAGTCACTTTATTCTATTATCCCTTTCCCCTCCAATATCGTAATATATCTGTCTGCAGCAATGTTTTTATAGGTTTCCTTTTTCCCGCCGGTCCAGAAAATCTCAAGTGATTCAATTGTTTTTGCACTACCCAGGCCTATATGTACCCTGGGATCATTATTACTGAGGTAGCTTGTTGTCCATTGATTGACAAGAACCTGCCTCTTTCCTCCCGCTGTTGCGATAACTTTGGCAGCTATTGCCGAAGCCGGACCTTTGCTGCCTTGCATTGTCAGTCCCAGCCAGTGGTTTGAATTCGCTCCATCGTTCCTGAGCAGTGCTGCAGTTGCATTAAGATCAACATGCGATATAATGATATCAATATCACCGTCATTATCATAATCCCAGACAGCCATACCCCGGCCTGATCTTTTTGTGGAGAAATAGTCTCCATAATTCCTGCCAGTGTCCCTGAAATGTCCTTTCCCGTCATTCTCCAGCAGAAGGGGATATTGGAGTATAAGCTCCTCAGCTGTACCGTTTGCTGATACTATATCCAGGTCACCATCGTTGTCAAAATCAATGAAAGCTGCTGCCCAGCCACCCTTCCCTGCCATAGGTACCTGAATACCGCTTGATTCTGTAATATCTTCGAAGAATCCATTTCCTTTATTCCGGTAAAGGGCTCCATACGAAAGATCTGAAACAAGGATATCTATCAGACCATCGCCATCGACATCTCCGATAGTACCATGCATTGAGCCGGTACCTTTACCCTGGCTGTTTGCGGCCACGCCAATTTCAACGCCAACCTCCTTAAAAACACCATTATCGTTCCTGAACATGAAGTTAAGCTGATGGTCATTGGCCTGGAAAATATCAAGATCGCCGTCATCATCATAGTCAAATACAGTAAGTCCCATACATTTTGAATCGGGAAAATATATTCCGTTCTTTTTAGTGACATCTTTGAATTTTCCGTCAGGTTGCTGCTCATAGAGCATAGAAGCCTGGCCTTTATATTCTGAGGGCTGAGGCATCAGATCGGGTGTCGTGGGTGTAAAGTAAGCCGGATCGAATGCAAGAAAATTACCAACCATGGCGTCGAGCCTTCCATCGAGGTTATAATCCCAGAAAGAGACGCCAATGCTCCATTTGACAAATCCGTTTAATTTATCCGGACCCCTGAGACCTGTAAAATCTGTAATGTCGGTAAAAGTCCCGTTGCCATTGTTCCTGTAAAAAACATTCGGACCATAATTTAAAAGGAAGAGGTCCTGATCCCCGTCATTATCATAGTCAATTGCTCCTGCAGCCATGCTCCAGTGAGTATCATTGACCCCGGCTTTCTCAGTAACTTCTGTAAATGTTCCGTTACCATTGTTTTTATAAAGCCTATCGGGAGTGTTAATGAATCTCTTTCCATCGGGATCAGATATGCCTTCAAGATATGTTCCGTTCATCATGAACAGATCCATTAGTTTGTCATTGTTGTAATCGAATATCGTAATTCCTGATCCGCTGCTTTCAAGAATATTCCTGTAGGAGAGATCTCCGAATGTATATTTGAAATCTATACCGGCTTGTTTTGTGACATCTGTAAATCTGATTACCGGCTTTTGTGCTGTAAGAGAAAAATAGACACATATCAAACAAATGGTGAAGATCCATTTTAACCGCAAAGTCCGTAAAGCAGCCCTAAAGTTTGCAAAGCTAGTTTTTATCATTTACTCTTAACGCGTTTAAATACTCATCGGCTGTTACGATCCTTGTATTATACTCCATNTTATATTTCTGTAATTCAGGACTATCCGGATAGGTATCANTTTTTGACGGAGGATANCTTTTCATTCCATGGAATGGCAGAGGCAAAACGGTGTTACCGAAAGCTGTATTAAGGTCTCCGTCTTTAACCCATCCGACACTCCGGATAAGGAAATCCCTCCTCCATCCTTTTGCAAGCGGAGGCAGTGCTGCTGCATTGAATTCAACTGTGGTTTCGTCGCCGGCATTTGTAATAATATACTTATTATCCGACTCAGATAAA
>JGI20214J51088_10000053_pt1 | contig 70871 bp, 61 predicted proteins | sample WetSurMetagenome_FD_51088 | JGI IMG/M metagenome (IMG submission 51088) | reverse complement strand
GATTTCATCCAGACGCAGGGCATTTACGATATGGAGCTTTTCAGGGCGCAAATGGAAAAGGCAAGAAACCTCGGCGTTCATGAAAAGACCGCCATATTGGCAGGTATTATTGTGCCGAGGAGCGCGGCGATGCTCAAGTATATGGACAGCTCGGTATCAGGGGTAACAGTGCCGCAGCCTCTGATCGACAGGATGAACAAGGCCAAAGCCGCTGCCGGTGACGATAAAAAGATGATGAGGCAACTGCAGGAAGAAGAGGGCCTCAGGATCGCTGTCGAGCTGATTCATCAGGCGCTGGAGATCCCCGGCGTAAGGGGCGTGCATATTCAGGCAATCGAATGGGAGACCGCAATAGAAAAGATTGTCAGGGATGCGGGGTTGTATCCGAGGCCGGAGTTCCCGGCAGAGTAGGGACAGACAGATCGGCTGCATATTTTACGGCAAATTCCGCCGGATATTACCTTATTGACAGTGGAATTTAAGCCGGTGTACTATATAAACTCACATACGGCATACGGCTATCGTTTGCCGATAAAAGATGGCGCGAAAGGAATTTTTTTCGTCAGGCGTCCATGCAGATGCGGACAGTTTATCCGTGAGAAAGAGGCAGGAATGAAAAAAGCATATCAGCCGGACAAAAAGCTGCGGATAGTCGTTGCTTATTGCCATAATGCAGTATTGTCTCCCGACGAAATGCCGGAAGGCGCTCACCCCGGCAGGGTATTTGACGTCTATTTTGCTGCCCTGCCCTGTTCCAGCAAGATCGAACCCTCATATCTTCTCAAAATCCTTGCAGACGGAGCGGATGGAGTGGTTGTGGCGGCCTGTCCTGAGGGACATTGCCGGTTCATGGTCGGCAATGAGCGCGCCGGTAAGAGGATTAATTATACACGCTCCCTTTTGGCCGGGGCCGGCCTTGCGGCGGAGCGTCTTACCCTGGAGAGGGGAGAGGGACTTACTGCAAAGGACCTCCTGGGGCTTGCTCAACGCTGTTTTGAATCTCTGAAAATATTGGGAACCGATCCCATGAAGGGGGCTGGAAGATGATTATAGCTGAATGGAAACCCCTGCCTGAATTGCTGGACAAGCTGAAGGGGCATAAAAGGGTTTTGGTGGCGGGTTGCGCCACATGTGTGGCCGAATGCGCCGCGGGTGGGGAGCATGAGGTGGAGACTCTGGCTCCGCTGCTTCGCATGGCCCTTCAGAAGGCAGGTCAGGATACAACGGTAGTTACAAAGACGCTTGAACGTCAGTGCGAATGGGAGTTTGTCGAGTCTCTTGCCGAATTCGTTCCTGATATAGACGCAGTAGTGAGCCTTGCCTGCGGCATAGGCGTCCAGGCAGTGGCTGAGAGGTTTCCGGCCCTGACGGTTTATCCCGGCGTGAATACGACATCTCTTGCTATCAGGCAGGAGCCGGGGCTATGGCTGGCCAGATGCGCGGCTTGCGGTGACTGCGTCCTCGGCGAAACTTTCGGGTTCTGTCCTGTGGCCCGCTGCGCAAAGAGCCTTTCAAACGGCCCCTGCGGCGGCACGAGAAAAGAGGGTAAATGCGAGGTCAATGAAGAACTGGACTGTGTGTGGCATCAGATCTATGAACGCGCCAAGGCCCGCGGGAAGGTGGACGAGCTCCTCAAGGTGCGTAAGCCCAGGAACTGGTCGAACTCCGGTCATGGAGGACCGAAACGTATGGTAAGGGAGGACCTGCGGTCATGATGAAGGCTGGAAGCAGACTCGAAAAGGTATTACAGGCCGGCAAATTCGCACTTACTGTTGAAGTGGGACCGCCGCGCGGCGCTGATCCCGAAGACTTGCTCCGCAAGGCAGGGGAACTCGCCGGTATTGCCGACGGATATAATGTTACCGACAACCAGACGGCTGTTGTGCGCATGTCGAGTATCGCAGGCGCAAAGCTGCTGCTTGACGCGGGCTGCGAGCCGATAATGCAGATGACCTGCCGCGACCGCAACCGCATCGCTTTGCAGTCCGATCTGCTCGGCGCATGGGCGCTGGGTATGCGCAACTGTCTGTGTATATCGGGCGACCATCAGATAGCGGGCGCCTCGGGAAAGCTGAAAGGCCATCCCGGCGCTAAGAATGTGTTCGATGTGGATTCGATCCAGTTGATCTCGATCATAAAGGAGATGCGCGATTCGGGCGTTCTTGAGAGCGGAGACCCGATTGCCCGGCCCACGCCGTTTTTTATCGGGGCCGCATGGACGCCGATGGCCCCTCCGGAAGAGTTCCGCGTACTGCGCCTGGCGAAAAAGGTTGAAGCAGGGGCGGATTTTATCCAGACCCAGGCGGTCTTCGATATGAAGAGGTTTGCGTCTGCGGTCGGGGCGGCCCGTGATATGGGGCTCACCGAAAAGACGGCCATACTGGCGGGAATAATCGTTCCCAAATCTGCAAGGATGCTCGAATACATGAATGCCAATGTCCCCGGAGTGGATGTGCCGGAGTCTCTCATCAGGCGGATGGCTTCTGCCGGCAACCAGCGGGAGGAAGGATACAAAATAACCGTCGAGCTGATTCAGGCTGCGCAGGAGATACCGGGTGTAAAGGGCGTTCACCTGCAGGCCATAGAATCCGAAGAGGTATTACCCGGAATCATAAAGGCCGCAGGACTTCTGCCCCGGCCGCAGGTTTAGATCCGGCATCTCCGGACGGTAAGAAGATATGTCAAACAAATATCATATAAATACAGATCCGGCGCCCGGCCGCTTTTTATCTGTTCCGAAATATTTACAGCTCGAAACAGAGGGCTGCCTCGGCTGCCTCAAGTGTGTAAAACGCACTTCATGCGTGTATTCAGTGATCGAGAAGAAGGCCTTCGATCCTGCGCAGATCATAGACAGGGCCGACACGGAATGCGTCGGCTGCCTGCAGTGCGTTCAGGAATGCAAAAAGAATATCCTCGGCCGCGCAAAGAACCCCCGCTTCGAGAGGATGGGAGACGATTACTGGACTCCCGAGATCATAGCCGGGATCTGGAAACAGGCTGCAACCGGCAAGATACCCGTGTCCGGGGCCGGTTATCGCGGGCCTTTCAGCGGTCCCGGTTTTGACAGGATGTGGACCGATATGTCCGAGATCGTAAGACCTACCCGCGACGGCATCAATGGCCGCGAGTATATCAGCACGATCATCGAGCTGGGACGCAAACCCGCCAGGCTTGTTTTCGACGCGGACGGCAGGATGGAGACTGTGCCCCCGCCGTTTATCGAGCTGCCCATACCCATTGTGTTTGAAGTCCCGGATTTTGCCCATGTGTCCGCCGTGACCATAGAGGCCCTTGCGCGAGCGGCCGGAGCCGCCGGGACTTTGCTGCTTGTCGACGCAAAGTCCTCGCTGAATATCCCGGCTGACCTTAAAAAGAACCTTATGATACGCTTTGATCCCGACAGGGACAAGCCGGCAATGCTCAGGGATGTCCCTGCCGTACAGATAACCTATTCGGCGACTACGCTGAAAGAGATAAGCAGGCTGAAGGACATTCTGCCCGAACTGGTAATATCCGTGCGGCTGCCCATTGATGAAAACGCGGTGAAACGCGTTTCCAGACTTGCCGCGGGCGGCGCGGAGATAATCCATCTCTATGCCGATTCAAAAGGCCGTGGCTTCGGCAGGAAGAAGGCTGATTTCCTGACGTCCCTTATCAAGGAAATGCATTTCAGGCTTGTGGATGAGGGCGTGCGTGATGAACTTGCGCTGCTGTTTTCCGGCGGTATTGCGATGGCCGAACATATGGTCAAGGCAATGCTTTGCGGCGCCGACGGTGTGGGAGTAGACACTGCGCTTCTTGTTGCGCTGGAATGCCGCCTTTGCAGGGAGTGCAAAAACGATACGGCCTGCCCTGTGGATATTGAAAACGCGCCGGTTGAATGGGCGGAGAAGCGGATTGTCAATCTTATAGGCGCCTGGCATTCGCAGCTGATAGAAATGATGGGCGCCATGGGGCTCCGTGAGGCCCGCCGTCTCCGCGGAGAGCTCGGCCGGGCGATGTTCTTCAGGGACCTGGAGAGGGACAACTTCGGTCCGCTCTTCGGGGAACGGGTAAAGGAGGGCGGTGACCACCCTCTGGAGTTGCATAAAATACCTGCCCCGTCCCACGGCAACGGCCATCTCGACACGCGTGGCGGCATTCACATGGAGGTCCAGCCCTGCCTGTCCAGATACCGCAACCAGTTCGGAAAATACAAGGTGGTGAGGACATCGGCCTGCACGGCATGCGGCAAGTGCGCCGAGGTATGCGCATACGGCGTTCATGTACAGGCAGGCAGCCGGATGCTCGCCCCCAAATCCTATAAATGCAGGGGGCGCGAACATTGCCGTAGTCTTGGACGTTATTGCGTGGACAAATGCAGGGAAAAGGCCATAAAAGTGGGCAGAGACCCGCTGTTCGACACTATCGGCGATTACCGCTGGACATCGGATCTGATTCTTGCGACCTGGCGGCAGGCAGAGACCGGACGCCCGCCTGAAGAAGGCATAGAGTATCGCACAGGCGGCTCGGGAGGAGGATTCGACTGTATCGATTTCATCTTCCCTGAACAGATCCCGGACCGGTCCCTGCGGCCTGAGAGCGTGGACCTTTCCATTCCGCTGAACCGCCGCAAGGACGGAAGGCCCGAGGTCACTATCGGTATGCCGATGTACGGAGGCGGTATGAGTTTCGGTTCCGTCAGCCTTACCACGATGGTCGCCAGGGCGCGCGCGTACACGGCGTTCAATTCCTTCACCTGTTCAGGCGAAGGCGGCTACCCCGACGGGCTCAAGAAATATGATGATCATGTCATCACACAGGTGGCAACAGGGCTGTTCGGCGTGCGTGAAGAGACCATCCAGAGGGTCCGCATGGTCGAATTCAAATACGCCCAGGGAGCCAAGCCCGGTCTCGGAGGGCATCTGCTCGGCGACAAGGTCACGCCTGCTGTTGCGCAGATGAGGGAGGCGGTGGTGGGCTCTTCGCTCTTCTCTCCCTTCCCGTTCCACTCGGTATATTCTGTGGAAGACCACAAGAAGCATGTGGACTGGATCAAGGTTGTCAATTCGCGGGCTCTTGTTTCGGTAAAGGTCTCGACGCCTTCGGATGTGGACATGGTGGCGGTGGGCAGCTATTGCGCCGAAGCGCATGTCATCCATCTTGACGGAAGCTACGGCGGCACCGGCGCGGCTCCCGATATCGCAAAGAAGAATATTGCCATGCCGATAGAATATGCAATACCCAAAGTGCACCGTTTCCTCGTGGATGAGGGCATACGCTCTCAGGTTACTCTTATTGTGTCCGGCGGACTGCGCACTGCATGGGATGTTGCCAAGGCGATTGCCCTCGGGGCCGATGGCGTAGTGGTGGGCACTGCCGAAATGGTCGCGCTTGAATGCATCCGCTGCGCAAACTGCGAGAGCGGGCGCGGATGTCCGCGCGGCATTGCGACCACCGATCCGGAGTTGTGCAATATGTATGACGAGGACTGGGCCGCCCAGCGGCTCATGAACCTTTTCCATTCCTGGTCGCTCCAGCTTCAGGACATACTGTGGCGTCTCGGCATGAAGAGTGTCCGTGAACTGGTCGGCCGGTCCGACCTGCTGCGGCACCTCAATTACGAAAAACGCGAGGAATACGACAGAGCGGAATACCATAGAGTGGAGTCAGGATAATGAAAACTATATCTGCAAGCAAAAATACAGCCTGTTACGGCGCGGGGTGCGATCCGCGCCTCGCTGAAAAGATAATTGCATCCAGGGCGGAGCTTCTGGATGGCGTTCAGGTGTCCCGTGAAAAGGCGGCTGAAGAGGGCGGTTGCGGGGTCGTCGGCTTCGCGGCCACTGTGCCTGTGCGGGGACATCATATATTCGAACCCTCTATCCAGATGCACAACCGGGGCAACGGCAAGGGCGGCGGTATCGCCGCGGCGTCACTGCAGGCCGAAGACATGGGGGTGGATGAAGCGACGCTGCGCGACGATTATATCCTCCAGATTGCGATGATCGATCCTGCCGTAGAAGTGGACCTTGAGAACTTCGGCATATATCCTTATCTCCAGGTCGACCACAAGACCCGCATACAACCGGTGGCTGATTACTGGGATGTCGGGCTCGAGATGAAACCGCCGGATATCGTGCGATATTTTGTCAGGGTAAGGGACGATGTCCTCGACAAGTTCGCTAAAGAGCGCGGGATGGACAAGTCCGACCGTCGCGCGGTTGAGGACGAATTCATGTTCCGCAACAGTTTTCGTATCAACGGAAAGTTCTATGCCTCGCTTGGCGACAAGCGCGCCTTTGTGCTCTCGCATGCGCGCGATCTCGTGATATTCAAGGTTGTGGGATATGCGGAGCAGGTTGTCAGGTATTACGGGCTCGACGATATGCGCGCCAAGATATGGATCGCCCATCAGCGCTATCCCACCAAGGGCAAGGTCTGGCATCCTGCCGGCGCTCATCCCTTCATCGGAATGAACGAAGCCCTGGTCCACAACGGCGACTTTGCAAACTATTTCGGCGTCAGCGAATATCTGCGCCAGAAGAACCTTGTTCCGCAATTCCTCACCGACACCGAGGTCTCCGTGCTTCTCTTCGACCTCCTGACCCGTGTATACGGGTATCCGCTGGAGTATGTGATCGAGGCTATGGCTCCGACCACTGAAATCGACTTCGACACCCTGCCGGAGCAGAAAAAGAAGATCTACCGCGCCATTCAGGCGCAGCATATCCACGGCTCGCCGGATGGCCCCTGGTTCTTCATTATTGCGCGGAGCGCGCCGGATAAACAGCAATATCAGCTTCTCGGGATCACCGACACCTCCATGCTCAGGCCCCAGGTCTTTGCAATCCAGGAGGGTGACGTTTCGATCGGCCTGATCGGTTCCGAGAAACAGGCCATCGACGCCACGCTGCGCTCGCTCTCCGCGGAAGACCCCCGTTTCCGTCATGTGGCGGACCGGTACTGGAATGCGCGCGGCGGCAGCTATACCGATGGCGGAGCATTTATATTCACGGTAAATACGGGAGGAGACAAGACAACTCTCACCTGCACGGACAAGTTCGAAACGCCCATCAGCGCGCCTGCCGGTGAATGGAAGATCGATCTCAACAGGCCTGTCTCGGTTGCGGATGAATGGCGTTCCGCGATCGCCTCCGGGCTTGCTTCCGGCGATGCTCGGGAGTTGTTCGGCAAACTTTCGGCCGCGTTTCTCACATGGAACCTTGGTCAGGTCCGCGCAGCGGTCGATGAGATCTGCGCAGAGGTCGAAGCGAATGAAGACGGGTTGCATAACGCCCTGCAGACCCTGACCCTTTTGCAGGACCGCAGGTTTGATTGCGGCTGCAACAAAAGGAGCGCGCTCCTCCATCTTATCCAGAACGGGATAGACCGTATCCTCGACCTGGTCCCTCCGATAACGGTCAGGAACGACGGGCTTTATCATCGCGTGGACTTCTCCATACGCAACCGGCTCAGCGCGCCAAAGAGGGAAGATGATGTCCTTGTGGTCTTCAGTAAGGATTTTCCGCCCGAGGGCGACGATTGCGACGCATTGCTTCTGGCGGACGCATATCGTAAGGGCTGGAAACATTTCATTGTTTACGGCATGAAGGGGCAACGCTTCACGGGCTGCAGTTTCGGGCCCGGAACGGACGGTGTGCGCATAGATGTGTACGGCAGTTCAGGAGATTATATAGCGTCCGGCATCGACGGCATGGAGATCCATATCCACGGCAATGCGCAGGACCAGCTCGGCCAGATACTGAAACGCGGCAAGCTTGTGATCCACGGGGATGTGGGCCAGGCCTTTATGTACGGCGCAAAGGGCGGAGAGGTCTACATCATGGGCAATGCAGCAGGCCGTCCGCTTATCAATGCGGCAGGCCGTCCGCGTGTGGTCATAAACGGGACCTGCCTCGATTTTCTTGCCGAATCCTTCATGGCTGGAGATCCTCATAACGGAGGAGGGTTTGTTGTTTTGAACGGCGTTGAGTTCGACGACCGCGGCGCGGTCCGCGAACAGCAGACGCCGTATCCCGGTTCGAACCTGTTTTCGCTTGCCTCGGGCGGAGCGATCTTTGTGCGCGACCCGCATCGCATGATAAGCGATGAAAAGCTGAACGGGACAGTGTTCACCGACATGACCGATGAGGACTGGAATCTGATCAGGCCTTATCTCGAAGAGAACGAGAGGCTTTTCGGCATCTCCGTCGAACGGGACCTCCTGAAGGTCAAAGGCGAATCCGGGTCTCCTCTTTCGGTCTATCGGAAGGTCTGTCCCGTGAAGACGGCACAGCCGGCCACGCAGAAGCTTGCGCCTGAAAAGGATTAACGGCCCGGGCTGTTAATTAATTTTTTTACGATTGAGCTGGATATCATCGATTATAGTAGGGCCGCAGGCATAACCTGCGGCCCTACTGCACAGAGTTCTCTTTATGGCACATCTTCCGCCATTTTGCCGACCCTGCATCCGGTCGGTTGTGCGGGATTACCGATACTATACGATACCGTATGCCAGCATGGCGTTGGCGACCTTTGTGAAACCGGCGATGTTTGCGCCTGCCACATAATCACCCTTCCTGCCGTATGCGTCGGCTGTCTCGACACATGCCTTATGTATGCTCTTCATGATGATGAGAAGCCTGTTGTCTACCTCTTCGCGTGTCCATGACAGCTTAAGGCTGTTCTGGCTCATCTCAAGACCTGAGGTCGCTACGCCGCCTGCGTTGGCTGCCTTGCCCGGTCCGTAAAGCACGTTGTTCTCCTGGAAGATCCTGACAGCGTCGGGATTGGACGGCATATTTGCCCCTTCGGCAACACATATGCAACCGTTCTTTACCATGGCCGCTGCGTTATCTCCGTTGATCTCGTTCTGGGTTGCGCAGGGCAGCGCGACGTCGAGCTTGATTCCCTGCTCGCGGATGACTTCCCATACGTTCTTGCCTTCATACACCGTCGACTTATACTTGTTTGCATATTCGGTTATGCGCCCGCGCTTCACGTTCTTCAGTTCGAGCACATAATCGAGCTTCTTGCTGTCGATGCCGTCTTCGTCGATAATTGTCGCGCCGGAGTCGCAAAGAGAAATTACCTTGCCGCCCAGATGGTTGACCTTCTCTACCGCATACTGCGCCACGTTTCCTGCGCCGCTGATGACAACGGTCTTGCCCTTGAAATCAAGGCCGCGGGTCGCCAGCATTTCCGCCGCGAAATATGTGCAACCATAACCTGTGGCTTCCGGACGAACAAGGCTTCCGCCGAAAGAAAGTCCCTTTCCCGTAAGAACGCCTGTGTGTTCATTGCAAATCTTTTTGTAATAGCCGAACATATAACCGATCTCGCGGCCGCCGACTCCGATGTCGCCTGCGGGCACATCCGTCTCAGGTCCGATATGACGATACATTTCGCGCATGAAGGCCTGGCAGAAGCGCATTACTTCGCCGTCCGACTTGCCCTTGGGATCGAAGTCTGAGCCGCCCTTGGCTCCGCCCATCGGCAGGGTGGTCAGCGAATTCTTGAAGATCTGCTCAAAGCCCAGAAACTTTATTATGCCGAGGTTGACCGACGGATGGAAACGGAGTCCGCCCTTGAAGGGACCGATCGCGTTGTTGAACTGGATGCGGTAGCCGCGGTTTACTTTTACATCGCCCTTGTCGTCAACCCAGGGCACGCGGAATGTTACCGACCTTTCCGGCTCCACAATACGCTCATAAATGTTCGCCTTAACGAATTCCGGATGTTTTTTTGTTGTCGGCTCCAGGGTCTCCATGACCTCTTCAACTGCCTGATGGAATTCCGGCTGGTCCGGGTCCATCTGCTTCACTTTTGCCAAAACATCTTTGATAACTGACATAAATCAAACCCCCTTGAAATATTATTCATGAGTGAACGATATTCACGCATGATGCTGATTGACCGTCTGTTGCGCCCGTTGCCCCTTCAAACCCGGACAACCGGCAACTCCTTCTTTTCCCGTCGTCTCATCTCAGCCTGTAATGTCCGGTGTGCGGCGCCTTCTCCATTAAGCCTTACTGTAGAAATCCGGGAGAAGTTTATTATCCATTAACTCAATGGGCAAAAAAAAATCATTGCCGATATTGTATACCGTCTATTCAGCCGGGATAAACATTACCGAAGCCTGATCCTCTGCGCCGGCAGGGTTTCGGGCAAATCACCATACAACAAGAACGAGCGCTTCATCACCCCCTTCATTTTTCCAGCATGTCGGGAATATGTCCCTGAAACTCATCAGATCGCCCTTTACTACCCGTTCCCTGCGGCCCGAGACGGTAACCATAAGTGTCCCTTCAAGGACATAAAGAAACTCTTCTTCGGCTCTGCCGTGAAAATGGCGGTTAATTTCGGTCCCCGGAGGAAACACGACAATGCCGGCCGAATATCCCGAGTTCATATCCACACTGTAAATTCGGGCCTGGTCTTCACGGCGCGGCGGGAGCGAAAAGAGATCGTTTTTCCTGGTCAGCCATGGAACAGAAGCTTCTTCCGTATTCAGAAAACGCCCCGGATTGATTCCAAGAGCCTTGCAAAGCTGCATAAAGGTGGTTAGAGAAGGGCTTACCTGGTCGTTTTCGAGCTGCGACACAAAGCTTGCAGTCAGTCCGACCTTGTCGGCAAGTTCCTTCTGACTCATGCCGGCCCTGAGCCTTTCTTCCTTCAGGTTCCTGCCTATGTCCGCAGCGGATTCCCTGCGCGCAGAGGTCAGAGTCACCACATCATCCTTGACCTCATACTGATGCGGCCTGAAAATTTCGCGGTCTTCCCTGCTCTCGAATTTAAGGGCCTTGATATAAAGACTGTTCTTGCGCCTTGACAGGTCCAGCACAACCTGGGTAATATGCCTGAGATTCGCCTTGAAGCTTGGGCTGTGGGCCTCCTTTTCCAGCATCCAGTAAGCGACCGTGTCCAGATCGAACAGGCGGGGGCACATATAGGTGAAAAAACGGTGTGTCTTGTTTTCATCCCCCCACAGGTCCTGCATGCCGGTAAGACTGTCGAACACGTATCTTGCCCCGGGAGGAAGCTTGTCCTCAATGGCGTTGAGTATGCGGGTAAACGCGTCTATGTCCCGGGGATCTTCAATACGCTCCGCCCTGCATTCGGGCCTCTCGTAAAACTTCAGGAAGGTGTTGTCGTTTTTACCCTTGCCGGATGTAAAACAGTCAATCAGGGTAAAATGTTCAGACGATGATATGGTCCCGATTTCGTTCAGGATGGTCTGGGGCGAACGGTTGAAACTGACATAGATGATCTTCTGGGCGTCATTTATGGACTGCACAATGAAATTCCTGATGAATGTGCCGGACATCGTGCCTGCGTCGGTCTCCCACACCACATTGTCCCCGATGGTAAATCCTTCAATAAGCGCGTCGAGGCTTTTCGCTCCCGAGGAAATCATGTTTGCCGTATCGTTTTTGCCTGTCATGGATTTTTCTGGCTGCCGGCCGGTAATAATTACCGGGAACGGCTCTTCCTTCTCCTCTGCCTGTGTATTCCATATATATCGGAAAACGGAATGAGCTTGCTATGTCCCATAACGGCAGTCATGGCGCGGTTATCAACGGCAATGGCGGCCTTACGCACGCATGCTGCGGGATTAAGGCCGCCTGTAAGTACCATGAGGGTCTTTCTCTCTATGTCTTTCCTATTTGTAAAAGTCGTTGTCATAAGTCAAAGTGAAACGGCCAACGGCTATTGTTTGCCGTCCATTCTACAATATATTCTCCAGACTATATTGTCAATATTTTTTTTCCGGTTAATATTCCCTTTATCATTGCCGAACCCAATCCGGTTGCCTTGACGCCTTTCAGCGAGGGGCAATACAATAATCCATGTGCGAGTTCTGTACAAAACATGGCGACGGAAAGGTCTGGTACCGGAACGCCGCCAATTACGGAAACGATCTTCTGGCCGATATCAGCCGGCGCAAGTATATAAGGGAGTTCCTGAATTCAACGATTTCAGACGGTTTCAGGACGCTCGGCCGTCTCGAAGCCATTTTTCTGAAGAAGGGGCATCTGCCCTCCACCATCATTCGGGCCATGGAAGAGAAGGCCCGGGTGGAGCATTTCGGACAGATATTGCCTATCGAGGAGATACGCGATATTGTGCTCAGGGCGGACAGTATTGTCAGGATGCCGTGCGCCTGCCGCTGGACCATCAGCAGAAGGGAAGAGAGATGTTGTTATGCCCTTAGCTATACTCCCGACGCATGGTATAAGGGATTCGATATGTCCTATTTCGGCAAGTCGTCGGATGACGGGCTCGAACCGGTCGGGGCCGCTGAAGCGGTCCGGCAGATGGAGGTTATGGAAGATTCCGGCGCTATCCATTCCATCTGGACCATGATGACACCTTTTATCGGGGCTGTGTGCAACTGTACAGCCGTTGACTGTATGGGATTGAGGACCCTTTCAGGCATAGGAGCTCATACCATGGCAAGGGCTGAACATGTAGCAGTGGTTGACAGGACCCTCTGCGTGGGCTGCGGTCTCTGTATGGAACGCTGTTGGTTTCGGGCCGTCGGTTCCGTCCGGGATGACGGGGGGCAGTTCGCAGTTATAGATAGTGATAAATGCTATGGTTGCGGATTATGCAGGCGCGCCTGCGCCAAAAAAGCCATTTCTCTGATTACAAGAGAGGGTTGATGGTTTTCCTTTCATTACGTTGTCTCCGCAGGCGCTTTACCTCATGCCCCAGCCGCGCTTTGAGGCGTAATAATTACCCCTGTATTGTGATATACTAAACCTTATGTTTGACCTCGGAATGATGGAACTCGTTGTCATTTTTGTAGTCGCCCTTCTTGCATTCGGACCGAAAAGATTACCGGATATAGCAAAATCAATTGGTCGCGGTATAGCCGAGATGAAAAATGCAATGGAAGGGGTCAAGGCCCGGATTGACTCTGAGATGCGGGACGTCAAGGAAGGTATGGAAGGGGTCAAGAGCCGGATTGACTCTGAGATACGGGACGTCAAGGACGGCATTGGGAAAGACGACGCATTCATGAGTGAAGGCCGGAACAGTCCGACTGACGATCCGCGCACTCCGACCGGGCGGTCCGGTCCGGTGGACGGCGAGGCGGGACCCAAAGACAAGGAGAAGGTTTGAGATTTCATGTCCGATGAAACAATGCCCCTATTTGCCCACCTTGAAGACCTCAGAAAGAGGATATTCATTTCTCTCGGGGCCATTGTTGTTGCCTTTATTGTTGCCTTCGGCTTCTCCGAGGAAATCTTCGGCGTACTTATGTTTCCGCTGAGATATTCCCTCGATTTTTCGGTGGCCGACCTGCGCCTCGAATTTATAGCCGACGACAAGCTTAATGGGGCCAAACTTGTCTTTCTGCGCCCTACCGAGGCGTTCATGATGCATATGAAAGTGGCTCTTGTGGCTGCGCTGTTTTTTTCGATGCCTGTAATATTCCACCAGTTCTGGAAATTCATCTCTCCGGGACTGCATGAAAATGAAAAAAAATATGTCATCCCGTTCGTTCTGGGGGCAACCTGCCTTTTTATTGCCGGAGCTTCCTTTTGTTATATCATTGTTCTGCCGTTTGCCCTGGAGTTTCTTTTGACTTACAAGGTTGGGGACTTTCTCATGCCTATGCTTTCCGTCGGGGATTATGCGGATTTCTGCCTTAAATTCATTCTTGTCTTCGGCGCGATATTCGAACTACCCATATTTATAATCGTTCTCGCAAAGATGGGCGTTATCACTCCTGATACGCTCAGGAAGCACAGGAGACTCGCAATCGTCCTGGCCTTTGTCGCAGGGGCGATATTGACCCCGACCCCCGATCCATTCAACCAGACATTGATGGCGGTCCCGATCATACTACTTTACGAACTCGGCATTATCCTCGCTGTGTTCGTGGCGAAGAGGAAACCGGATGGCAATAGGTAGAAATTTAAAGGCTGTGGTGGCGGATATTGCAGAGGGGTATGTTACTGTGAACCCGCTTTATCTGAAACCTTTTGACGCCGAATCGCTCAAGAAGCTCTTTGAACTGCTGCAGAGGAAGCAGACCGAGATCAGGTCGGAGCCGTTCCCGTATGGAGACGTGACGTTGATCAGGAAGAGAAATATAAGGCTGCAGCGCATTTACTCCGCTGTTATGATAATAAAAAATTATGGCCGGGACAGACGTATAATCCTGGGCTGAGGACAACCATGAAATTAGCTATAGCAGGACTTTCAAATTCAGGGAAGACTACCGTATTCAACGCATTGACCGGTCAGGACATTGAAACGACCATTTACGCCACGGTGTCGGGAGAACCGCATTTCGGAGTGGTCAGGGTGCCGGACTCCCGGATAGAAAGACTTGCGGAGATATACAAGCCCAAAAAAGTTACGCATGCCGTTGTGGAATATGTCGATTATATCGGAATCACAAAGGGCGATGTCGTCCAGAACAGCAAGGTGTTTGAACTCATTAAAGACGCCGACGCCATAGTCCATGTGGTCAGGGCCTTTGATTCCGATTCCGTGTCCCATCCGCTGAACAGCGTGGACGCCCTGCGGGACATCGAGACCGTGGAACTGGAATGCATTTTCGGCGACCTCGAATTTGTGGAGAAGCGTCTCGAACGCATGGAAGACGGGGCCAAAAGGGGGAAGAAGCCCAATGAGGCGGAGAAGAAGCTGATGCTGAAGCTCAAAGAGGCCCTCGAAAAGGAACTGCCTCTCAGGGTTGTGGCCTTCGATGAAGAGGAGCAGAAGGCCATGAAGAACTTTCAGCTCGCATCCACCAAACCGGAGATAATAGCGCTGAATGTGGGCGAAGACGATCTCGCATCGGGCAGGGCAGAGGGTTTATTGAAGGATGTGTTTGCCTTTATAGATCGGAAGGGCATTTCAGCGACTACAAGCGCCGTAAGTCTTTGCGGCAAGATCGAGATGGAGATCGCGCAACTGCCTCCCGATGAGGCAAAGGCGTTTCTGGACGACCTCGGGATAGCGGAACCCGCGCTGAACAAACTGATCAGGGAATCATATTCTCTGCTCGGCCTCATCTCATTTCTTACAGCCGGTGAGGACGAATGCCGCGCCTGGACCATCAGGAAGGGACTTGCCGCGCAACAGGCAGCAGGCAAGGTGCATTCAGATATTGAAAGGGGCTTCATCCGCGCCGAAACCGTGAGCTACGATGATTTCATTGCGGACGGCGGCATGAGCGCGGCCAGGGACAAGGGCCATCTGAGGCTCGAAGGCAAGACTTATGAAGTAAAGGACGGGGACATAATAAACTTCAGATTTAATGTTTAAAGGTCAGAGTCACCCATCGGTCGTCGATAATTTTATCGTTCAATGTCAGGCCTTCTTCAATCATCGCAGAGATGACTCCGTCCTCCTGGCCCGTCAGCATGCCGGACAGTATTGCGGTTCCATTTTGTTCCAGTCGTGAAGCGATATCCGGCGCGATCATAATCAATATCTCCGAGATGAGATTTGCCGCAATCATATCGTAGAGGCCTGCTGCAGCGGATATGTCTCCCTGCTTTATTGTCACATTATTCAAACCGTTCAGGCCGGCGTTCTTTTCTGCGGCTTCGACTGCAAGCGGGTCCGTATCAACCGCATATACTTCCCTGAATCCGGATGTTGCCGCGCAGATGGAAAGGATTCCGGTGCCGGTCCCGATATCAAGGAACCGGCCTTTTGGGGTCTCTTTTGAGAGCCTCTCGATAAGTCCGAGGCATGTCTTTGTGGTCTCGTGATGGCCCGTGCCGAAAGCCATGCCCGGATCTATAATCAGATTTATGCGACCGTCCTGCGGCTTGTCCCATGGCGGAATGATAGTGAGCCTTTCCCCTGCATCAATCGGCTGTATGTTCTTTTTCCATGTCTCATTCCAGTCGCAGTCCGGCATATGGGTATGGCTGAAGGAGAAGGCGCCGGGAAGCCCGGCATCCCTGAGTGTGGTTGTAAAGGCGGAAATCCAGGCTGTGAGGCCGTCTATTTTCAGACGGTCCGGAAAATAAGCGAGTAGCTTATCATTGTCCTCAACCACGCCGAGGCATCCCGCATCATTCAGCATATTGATGACGGCTTCTCTTGCTTCATTCGACGTTTCTATCCTGAATTCGTAATGTCCCATAGCAGAGGTCCTCACAAAAATGATCAGGACCATGATGACACTTTTTGCACAAAAGGGGCAAGGCAGCCCGGGTGTTTTATGCCGGGCTCCCGTCATCAGAGGGCCAATGCCTGTTGAATCGTGTATTATGGGCATGCGTATCGAAGACGCGGCGGAGATCATTAGAGTTCGGCTTTCCTTGAAAGGCATATGGTTTGACAGGGAATTTTCGGTTACTGTAATATTAATTCACAAATGGCGGCAAGGGTTTCAACATGCGTTTTTTTGCGGCCGGGGTTTGATGAATTCAGGCCGCGAGGGCTTTGCGCTTTCGGGGCTTTTTGTTCTTTGGAGATATGAGACTTTAATGATCAATTGGGCGGGAAATGATTAACTGCAACAGCAGGAGGAGACTCCTTTTTTCTGGGCTTGCCGCAGGGGTTATGCATATGCTTGCGGCTGCCGCAGTGTTTTATTGTGCCGTATATGGGTTGCATAAGTCGTCGGAAATCACCGAGGTCCATCTTGTATCTCCGGAAGCGGCTGCGGGTCCGTCGGAGCCTGCCGTTCAAAGGAAACCGGGTCCGCAGGCCTCGGCAGCCGCAGGGCGTATTATTACTTCATCCGTAGAGAATACAGGGCAGACTATGCAGGCTGTTCTTACGGAAAAGGCATCGAATAATACGACTCCTGCCGGGAATGTTGCCGCCGGATCACAGTCCGCGGCGGGAGCCTCGATCAAACGCGTTTCTGTTGAGACCATGCGTTTCGGCTCCGCGACCGGGCCGAACTTTCTGCGGCGAGCCGTCCCTGTCTATCCTGTTATTGCAAGGCGCATGAATAAAGAGGGAAAGGTATTGCTGAAGCTAACTATAGACGACAGAGGCAAACTCCTTAATGTAGATGTCATTGAGGCTGCAGGATTCGGTTTTACGGAGTCGGCGCTGGAGGCAGTCGGGAAATCGACCTATCGGCCTGCTGTAAAAAATGGGCTTCCGGCTCCTGCAATGGCTTTTTTGCCGGTAAGGTTTAAACTTGCCGATAATTAAGGCGCAGGGCCTTGAACCTTGCCTTGTTCATAACAGGAAGTATGAACGCTGAAATCCCGTCTTTTCTGCTGAAGAATGCGGAACCGCCGCCGTTGTCCGCCGGAGGACGGGTCCGTTCAATATCACATATTGATCGGGGGATCGCCGGCTTTGCCCATATAGTCCGGAGCTCTTTTATCCAGTGGGAGCTTGCGTCCCGCAAGGGGTTTCTCCAGTCGCTTGACGCGCGCGCCAAAACGCTCTTCTGGATTTGCCTGCTTGTAACAATAAGCCTTAAAAAGACCGTTTTTGCCCTGGCGCTCATAGCCGCTGCGCTTGCGCTTCTGGCCCTGTTTTCCAGGGTAAAGCTTCCGGCCCTGTACGGCAGGGTGGTCCCGCTGTCGCTTTTTTTCGGATTCCTTGTTTCCGCGCCTGCCATGTTGAGTGTCATTTCGCCCGGAACGATTGTCGTGCCTCTGTTTGAACTGTCGCAGACCTATACATTCTGGATTTACACTGTTCCCCAACATGTCGGCATAACAGAGGAGGGCGTTTTTATTTGCTCCATGCTTACATTTCGTGTCTTTGATTCCCTTTCGCTGTCATTTCTTGTGCTCGCGACAACGCCCTTTGCCGAAATTGTGCGGGCCTTCAAACTCTTTCGTATGCCCGACACGCTTTTGCTGGTCCTTACGCTTACTTACAAATACATATATCTTTTCGCCCTGATTATTGCGGACATGTACCGCGCCAGGAAGGCCCGCCTTGTGCTTGGTGTTTCAGCCGCGGAATTCAGGAGCTGGTCGGCCGGGCGCATGGTCATGGTTTTCCGGAAGGCGCAACAGAGGGTTGAGGATATTTACCAGACAATGCTCTGTCGGGGTTTCTCGGGTGAAATACATCTTCTGGGCGAGCCGGAGATCAGGCCTGCCGATTTGGTCGGGGCGGGAGCGCTGGCTGTTTTTGTATTGGCCGCCCTGTTCGTGTAAAATTATCGGGTGAATATATTTGAGCTGGATCATGCCGGTTACAGCTATTACAGCCGTTTTCCGGCGCTGAAAGATATCTCCCTGTCGATTCGGACGGGCGAGCGCTTTGCCGTTATCGGCTCCAACGGCAGCGGCAAGTCGACGCTGCTCCAGCTTTTAGCGGGGCTGTTGTATCCACAGTGCGGCAGGGTCATGTTTGACGGGAATGAGGTTTCCGAGCAGTCCATGAGGCAGGAGCCCTTCCGCAGGCTGTTCAGAAGCCGTGTGGGATTTATTTTCCAGGACGCCGATGTCCAGCTCTTCTGCCCGACCGTTCTCGATGAGCTTGTCTTTGGTCCGCTGCAGTTGGGCCTTGATGAGCATGCGGCAATTGCGCGTTCCGAAGAAATTATGCATATGCTCCGTATAGACGACCTTCGGGACCGACCATCCCATATGCTTTCCGGCGGCGAAAAAAAACGGGTTGCCCTCGGATGCGTGCTGACCATGAATCCCGATATCCTGCTTTTTGATGAACCGACAAACGGTCTCGATCCGCGCACACAGGTGTTCCTGCTTGAACTGATGATTGCCCTGAATGAGGCAGGGAAGACCATAATTATTGCCACACATGATCTGGGACTTGTCGGAGAGATGCAGGCCCGCACCGCAGTCCTTTCCGAAGACCACGGGATTGAACGCATCGGCGACGCCGGCGATATCCTGCGCGATGAAGAATTGCTGCTGCGCGTGAACCTTGTTCATGAACATGCCCATTTCCATGAGGGAAAGAAACACAGCCATATCCATTCCCACTATCTCTTCCATAAACACTGATACCCCCGGATTTCCCGTTGGGAGTACGAATATTCCGTAAATAGACATCATGGGTGACTGTATCGAAAACCCGGCGCGGGTCGTTGTGTTCCGGGTTAATTATTGATATTGGGGGCTTTAGTAAGTTGCGCCGGGAATCTTGGTATACTTATATCGAGGCGGTCCTGATGTTATGTTCAATAAAAAGAACGGGAGCATATTGGAATGATTATGCGCATTTTTTTGCCCTGGATTATCGCAACGGGATTATTGCTTCTTTTTACCGCATCGCCGATATGCGCAAAAGACGATAAACAGGTCCTTGTAATAAATTCGTATCATCAGGGGTTTGCCTGGTCCGACAGGGTTTTGTCGGGATCATTGGGTGGGCTGCCGCTCGACTTGCTTACCCAGTATCGTGATAAACTCTTTTCCGCAGGTTCTGTCGATAAACTTCCTGCCGGCGGCGTTGTTGTCAACAGGCCGGAATCCATTTTCGATGCGCACAGGGAGTTTGTCGTCTGCATTCTTGCGGCGCTGGCTATTCTGGGCTCGCTCGTTGTATTTTTCGGCATGACAATCGTCCGCAGGCGTCGGGCCGAAGAGGCCCTTCAGCTTACCCAGCTCTGTGTCGACAAGTCTCCCATGGCCTTTGCGAGGATTAATGATAACGGAAGGCTCGAAGCGGTAAATGAGGCCATGTGCAATAACCTCGGGTACACACCTGAAGAACTCTGCTCAATGACTGTCTTTGATTTTGATTCCTCCTTTACCCCTGATCGATTCAAAGAACACAGGGGAAAGGTGCGCGAAGCCGGGTACAGGGTGATTGAGACAGTCCATAGGCGCAAGGACGGATCGACGTTTCCGGTTGAGGTAACGGTAAATCAGGTGAACTACAAGGGCAGGAATGTTTCCTATTCGTTCACTAAAGACATAACGGGGCGCAAACTTGCGGAGGATGCGTTGCGTGAATCCGAAAAAAGGCTGGCTGAGATCATAGACTTTTTACCCGACGCAACATTCGCAATCGATACTGAAGGCAAGGTCATAGCCTGGAACCGGGCCATTGAGGAGATGTTCGGGGTCAAGTCCGAAGATATGCTGGGAAAGGGGGACCATGAATACTCCCTGCCTTTGTATGGGGTTCGAAGACCTATGCTTATTGACCTTGTCCTGTCTCCAAATGATGAGATCGTGAAGGAATATCATTCCGTCAGGCATGAAGGCGCAGTGCTGACGGCTGAGACTACGGTGACACTGAGAGACGAGCAACTTTATCTATGGGGCAAAGCGGTTGCCCTTTATGACAGTCTTGGTAATTTGTCGGGCGCCATTGAGTCCATACGCGATATTACGGAGCAACGGCATGCCGACTTTGAACAGGCAAAGCTCAGGGACCTGCTCTTCCAGTCCCAGAAGATGGAGACAGTGGGGCTTCTGGCCGGCGGTGTGGCGCACGACTTCAATAATCTCCTGACACCCATCCTTGGCTATAGTGAGATGATGCTTATTGGGGTTTCAGGTTCGGACCCCAACAGGATGATGATCGAGCAGATTCAGCAGTGCGCAGAACGCGCGAGGGAACTGACAAAGCGTCTGCTTGCCTTCAGCCGTAAACAGATGCTTGAATTGATAGTGATAAGCCTCGGAGAGATAATCAGGGATTTTGAGCCGGTGCTGCATAGGACCATACGCGAGAATATAGTGATAAATATAAATATTGAGCCGTCGACCGGGATGGTGCGCGTAGACAAGGGGCAGATCGAGCAGGCCCTGCTGAACCTGGCTCTCAATGCCCAGGACGCAATGCCGGATGGAGGGGAGCTGACAATCGAGGCAAAGAATTTCGAGGTGGATGAGAATTATATGGTTACACATCTGGAAGTTCCTCCAGGGCCTTATGTAATGCTTTGCGTGAGTGATACCGGCGTGGGGATGGACGCGGATGTCCAGTCCCATATTTTCGAACCTTTTTTTACCACAAAGGAACTGGGCAAGGGCACCGGTCTTGGGCTTGCAACTGTTTATGGTATCCTGAAACAGCATGGAGGCGCCATATCCGTATATTCCGAAAAAGGCCGGGGCAGCATATTCAAGGCCCTGCTGCCCAGGGTGACCGAAGCCGGCAAAAGGGCCGCAGTCAGTCCGTTTGCGTCTGATCATGTTGAGCGGGGTAGAGAGACTGTGCTGGTGGTGGAGGACAACGAAACAGTCAGGATACTTACATGCAAGATACTGAAGGACCTCGGATATAATGTCCTTACAGCCGGGAGTGTGGACGGCTGTATTGAAATTGCGGTCGGGCATGCGGGACCTATTGATCTGCTGTTGACGGATGTGATAATGCCGGGGATGAACGGTAAGGAGCTTTACAAAACCCTGAAGCGTGACCGGCCTGCTATTAAAGCCCTGTTTATGTCCGGATACACCGATAATGTAATAGGACGCCACGGCATTATTGACGAAGGCGTAAATTTTCTGCAGAAGCCCTTTTCCATTGCGGCGTTGTCTCAAAAAGTCAGAAGCTCCCTCGATTCATGAGGCGCATGGCTGCTAAGCCTGAAGGGAATAGACTGGGACTATTATGTAGGTTATAATAAATGTATGTTTCCAATTCCTGTTCCGGAGCATAATTGGATGATTATGCGGGTAAATCTGCTCAGGATGATCGCCACAGGTTTAATGGTCTTTTTTGCTTTCAGCTCTGCATGGGCAGAGGACAAAAAACGGATCATTGTCATCAACTCATATCATTACGGTTTTTCATGGTCTGATGAAGAACAGGCGGGATTAACAGGCAGGCTGCAGGAAGTTTATCCCGATATTGACATCCCCGTGGAATACCTGGACGCCAAACGTTATTCCGACGAGCGCGGCCGGCGGCATATCAGGGATTTTCTGATCGGCAAATATGAGGGGGAAAGAATAGATCTGGTTGTTGCCCTCGACGATCCGGCCCTCGATCTGCTCACGCAATATCGTGATGAACTCTTTCCAGGAGTCCCTGTCGTATTTGCGGGTGTTGCCGTTTTCAATCAGACTGCCCGGAACAGGCGCAGCAAAATGACCGGCGTCATCGAAAAACAGAATATAAAAGGCACAATTGAGCTCGCGCTCAGCCTTCATCCCAACGCAAGGGAAGTAATGGTGATTAATGACGGCACTGTAAGCGGGGTCTCGGCCCGCAGGCAGACGGAATTGCTGGTCCCACTTTTTTCAGGTCGCGTCAAATTCAGTTTTTTGCCGTCAAGCTCCTTTGAAGAGGCGAGTAAACTGGTAGCCGCGTTGCCCAAGGACACCATAATCCTGCTGAATTCGTATACTACTGACCGCACGGGCAAGGCCCTTTCTACAAAAGATAGCTCCGGACTGATCGTGTCGGCGGCAAGGGGCCCGGTTTACGGCGTTCATGAGAACCGATTAGGCGACGGCATAGTCGGGGGATATCTTCTGGGCGGACGGGACCATGGACGGAAGGTTGCGGAGTTCGGAATAAGGGTTCTCAAGGGAGAAGACCCCGACTTAATTCCTGTTGATGACAGGGGAACCGCAAGGCCCATGTTTGACTATGCGAAACTCAGGCTGTTCGGCATTGACTTAAAAAATATACCCAAAGACAGTATTGTAATAAATAAACCCGCGTCGGTTTTTGAGACCAACAGGGAATTTGCGGTCGGCATTATGGTTGTGGTGACGCTGCTTGCAATAATGGTATCCATTCTCTTCATAGTTGTCATCAGGTTGAAGCGGGCCGAAACGGCGTTGCGCAACAAGACTGGGGAACTCGACCGGATATTCAACCTTTCGCCGGACCTGCTCTGTATTTCCGACATGTTTGGCAGGTTGATCCGGATGAATCCTGCCTGGTCAGAAACTCTGGGATATTCCCTGAATGAACTTGAAGGCCGCGTGTTAATGGATTTTGTACATCCCGAAGATGTTCCTGCCGCCCTTAAGGCTGTTGAATGCCTGTCGGAGGGCATAGATCTGATCGATTATACAAACCGCTTTCGCTGCAAGGACGGCTCGTACCGCTGGATTGAGTGGAGGGCGACCCCCTATAAGTATTCATTGATTTATACTGTGGCGCGCGATATTACGCATAGGATACAGGCGGCTGAAGAACAGGAACGTCTCAAGGAGCTTCTCTTCCAGTCACAGAAGATGGAGACAATAGGGATGCTTGCTGGAGGAGTGGCCCATGACTTCAACAACCTGCTGACCCCTATTCTGGGATATAGTGAACTGATGATGAACGGACTTCCGGAAGGGGACCCGCAGCGGCTTAAACTGATGAGGATTAATCAGGCGGCAAATCTCGCCAAGGAATTGACCTGGCGGCTGCTCGCTTTCAGCCGTAAGCAGATACTCGAACTGAAGGTGGTCAATGTGGGAGATATCATAAAGGGGTTTGCCCGTATGGCCCAAAGCGCAATTCGGGAAAATATCCGGCTCAATATTGATATTTCTCCGCAGCTCGGACTTGTGCGCGCGGACAAGGCGCAGATAGAACAGGCGCTGCTCAATCTTCTGGTAAATGCGCAGGACGCCATGCATGCCGGCGGATTGCTGTCCATCAAAGCGGGAAATGTCGAACTCGATGAATCCTATACTCTCATTCATCCCGAGGCCCCGCCCGGTCCTTATGTCATGATTTTGGTCAGTGATAACGGTGTCGGCATGGATGAAGAGACCAGATCGCATATCTTTGAACCCTTTTTTACCACAAAGGAGTTGGGCAGGGGCACGGGGCTCGGACTTGCCACTGTATACGGTATTGTGAAACAGCACGGCGGTTCTATTTCCGTATATTCCGAAACAGGCAATGGGAGCGTTTTTCGGGTTTTTTTGCCGCGGGTGACTGAAGAGGGAGCAATGCCTGATGATTGTGAGCTTATAGCAGACAAGGTTGAGACGGGTGATGAGACCATTCTTGTGGCAGAGGACAATGAAACCGTGCGGACACTTATATGCAGCATGCTCAAGAGCATGGGGTACAAGACGCTGGCGGCGACCGGCTCGGCCCACTGCATTGAAATTGTCCGGATGCATTCCGGACCGATCCATCTTTTGCTGGCGGATGTCGTCATGCCTGAAAAAAATGGGAAGGAGCTGTATGAACTCCTGAAACGCGAACGTCCGGATATGAAGGCCCTGTTTATGTCCGGTTACACCGGCGACAGTATGGGCGGGCAAGGAATCGAAGGGGTCAGGCTCCTGCAAAAACCATTTACGATAACGGAATTATCGCAAATGGTCCGCAGGGCTATTGAGTCGTAATCCGTCTTCCCTTAAGGGGTTTCCGGCGACGAATCATTAACGGGCTGTTCGGGAAGCTGAGGCTCCGGCAAGCCGGCGGCGGGGGGCGTGTCGGCGGGTTTTAATTGCTTCCGGATTTCTTCGAGTATAATCCTTGAACGATGTTCATCGCCGAAGGTGCCGACCCTGATCTTGACCGCACAGGAGGCAGGGGTCACCGCACTGATCGATATCCATACGGTTTTACCGTCGGAAAACGACGATTTGATTTCGGCCGTCATCGCATCGTGCTGGTCGGTAATGATCGGCATGGTCATTGACATCAGCGCAGCTACGGTTGCGTTGTATAAGGCAGGCGATGAAGCGCTGATCGTCTCTTCAAGCTGTCCCTTGAAATACACCACGGTCCCGGCTCCCACGGCAGCCCCGCCCAATATTAGCGGTATCGCGCACCCGGTATTAATGAGCAGGACAAAAGAAGCAAGCGACAGTATTACCGTTCTCATACTGAATATCCGTTTCATGTTCCCTCCATGGATAATGACGGCCGGATGATCCCGTTTTTTTTCTTTACGTTGGTGGTTTTGCATAAGCAGGACGGCCGGACAACTTCAATATAATCAGTCATGAAAAGAAGTTTTGTCAATCAGTTTGAGAAGCGGCCGGTTTGCATGAAAAAAATACGGAGCGCTTTATGGTCGGGGCATTAGCGGGTTTTTCCGCCAGGTCAGGCTGCGCTTTTAATGGCCGCGCATCATCGCATTGAAAGTGTCGAAAAACTCCGTGGCGGTAAAAGGCTTGGACAGGAATACACTTGCGCCGCCGGCGACTGCATTCTCAGCGGTTTCAGGATCATAATAGCCCGTCATGACCATTATGGGAATGGATGGATTGCGCCTGGACAGTTCCCTCGTAAGAGCTATGCCGTCCATGCGGGGCATATGCACATCCGTGATGATCGCGTCGAAATGTTCCCTTGTCGCCTTGTTTAATGCCTCGACCCCATTCGAGGCGACATTATAGGTATGGTCTAATGTAGACAACATTTCTTTTAATGTGTCCCTCACAAACAGATCATCTTCGACTATAAGGACTTTGTATTTGGACATTTTGTCTCGCGAGAGCTTCACGCATTCTCCTTGCCGATCGGCACGGTTTGCATAACAAATAAATCTGATGACCGGTTGTCGGCGCAAAAAAGGCCAATAATTATAGGCATATTTAATGCCGGATATCAATATATTGAAAAATATGGCTAATTGGAAGTCCGACCGGCAAATTCTATGAAAAAAATACATAGTGTATGTAATTTGTTCATAAATAATTACGGTCAATAAATATTTTGCTATAACAAAAAGCCCTGAATAATAGTCTCCGGCGCCCGGTTCTATAGTCCGAAAGTCAAAAAAAGCTCTCAATAACCGGTTTGCTGTTTTGGGAGAAATATAATAAAATATCCGGTTACAAATGATTGATCCGGTTTATTGTATATATATTGCGAGAGAGGAAGTTGAAGCGGATTATGAAAGAATTTGAAATGGCTTATGGAAAAGGCGAGATAAGGTTCAACCTTGACCCTTCGCTGGTTTCGGCAACGCTGAAGCTCAACAAGGTTCCTGTAATTGAAGACCCCGGGGCTTCAACCAGGGATGCGATCAGGAATCCCATAGATTCCAGGCCTCTTCGTGATATAGTTAAACCGGGGCAGACGGTTACGTTTCTGGTCAATGACAATACGAGGGTCGCAAGGAGTGATGTCTTCATGCCGGTATTGCTGGACGAACTGAACTCAATCGGGGTGCGGGACGAAGACATGCGGATATTGTTTGCCCTTGGTTCACACCGGGCATTGACGTCTGATGAAATGGCCGGCCTTGTGGGTGAAGAAGTCGCCGGACGCGTCGGGATGTATAATCCCGACTGCAGGGATGAGAGTCAGTTTGCATATCTCGGGACGACCTCCCGGGGCACAAAGGTCTCTTTTCACAAGATGGCTGTTGAGTCCGATCATGTCGTCTGCACAGGCAGTATCGTGCATCACTTTTTCTCCGGATTTGGCGGCGGCAGAAAGGCCCTTTTGCCTGGCGTTGCGGCATATGAGACCATTAGACATAACCACAGCCTGATGCTCGACCCCAATGCATGTCTCGGCAGGCTTCAGGGGAATCCGGTATATGAAGACCAGATAGAGGGCGCCGAGATGCTGCGGCCTTCGTTCCTGCTTAATGTGGTGCTGAATGAAAAAGAGGAGTTTGTCGGGGTGTTTGCCGGCGATTATATCACCGCCCATCTTGAGGCCTGCAAATTTGTCGAGACTGTTTACAGTCCGGTCCTCGACCGGCAGGCTGACCTGGTCATCGCAAGCGCCGGAGGGTATCCGAAGGACATAAACCTTTACCAGCTCCAGAAGACAATGGACAACGCGTGGCCTGCGGTGCGTGAAGGCGGAGCAGTGATCATACTTGGCGAATGCGTCGAAGGGTCCGGGTCTGCCGTTGCCGAGCAGGCAATGCGGGATTGCAGCGATCCCGACCTCATGGCCGAAAAGCTCAGGGCGAATTTCCAGCTCGGGGCGCACAAATCGTATGCGATAACACGCCTGATGAAAAAGGCCCGCTATATACTGGTTTCATCCATGGACCCCGGGCTTGCCCGCCTGTTCCTGTTCACCCCTGCCAAAGATATGGACGAGGCCCTCAGGCTTGCGTTTGAAACAGTCGGATGTTCGCCGCGTATTGCGCTGATGCCGAAGGGGAGCCTTACCGTTCCCAAAATAAAATAACTGATTGATGGTGAGAATAAATGGATACGAAAAAACTGATTGAATTGGACAAGCAGCTTGAAGGTGACCTCTCTTTTGATGAAGTAACGAGGATTCTCTATGCTACCGACGCTTCCGTCTACCGCGAAATGCCGCTGGCAGTGGCGCGGCCCAAAGACGCGGAAGATATCAGAAAGCTCATACTCTTTGCGCGGCGGGAAAAGATTTCCCTGATACCCCGCGCCGCGGGCACATCCCTTGCCGGACAGTGTGTGGGCTCAGGCATTGTCGTAGACATATCCAGATACATGACGGGCATTCTCGAACTGAACAGGGAAGAACACTGGGTGAGGGTGCAACCGGGTGTAGTCCTGGATGAACTGATAAAGTATCTTAATCCTTCCGGACTCTTCTTCGGGCCCGAGACATCCACCTCAAACCGCTGCATGATCAGCGGTATGGTGGGCAACAATGCATGCGGGGCCAATTCGCTTGTATATGGAAGCACACGCGAGCATGTGCTTGAGATCAAGGCTGTTCTCTCCGACGGGTCAGAGGCCCATTTCAGGCCTCTCACAAAAGAAGAGTTTGAAGAAAAATGCGCGCTTCAAAACCTGGAAGGCTCTATCTACAGGAGTATGAGGGATATGCTTTCGGATGAAGTCAACAGGCGGCAGTTGCTCGACAACTATCCCGAGAGGACCAACCGGCGGCGCAACACAGGGTATGCGATAGACCTGCTGCTCGACTCAGGGCCGTTTACCGAAGGAGGCGAGAAGTTCAATTTCTGCAAGCTGCTTACAGGCTCTGAAGGCACGCTGGTGTTCTTTACAGAGCTGAAGATGAACTGTATTCCGCTGCCTCCGAAAGAGAAGGCCATTATAGTGACGCACCTTACCGAACTGAACGACGCGTTCCGGGCCAATCTTATTGCCCTGAAATATAAGCCTATCGCTGTAGAGTTGATGGACAAAACCATACTTGACCGGACCGCCCAAAACAGGGAACAGCAAAAAAACCGTTTCTTTTTGAAGGGAGACCCTGCTGCGCTGCTCATAGCCGAATTTGCGCGCGACACAAAGGAAGAGATCGAAAAGATAGCTGAAGACCTCATTGCAGACATGAAGCAAAACGGCTTTGGATATCACTTTCCGGTCATCTGGGGCGCTGAGATCAAAAAAGTGTGGGCGCTTCGCAAGGCCGGGCTGGGTGTGTTATCCAACATTCCGGGAGACGCCAAGCCTGTGTCCGTAATAGAAGACACCGCTGTCAGCCCGCAGTTTCTGCCCGACTATATCAGGGACTTTCAGGAAATGATCGCCGGTCTGGGACTTAAGGGCGTTTATTACGCGCATATCGGAACAGGTGAATTGCATCTCCGTCCCATGCTCAGTCTCAAGGATTCAAAGGATGTTGTGCTGTTCCGCACTATAGCCACCGAAGTGGCGAAACTCGTGAAAAAATACCGCGGCTCCCTGAGCGGCGAACATGGTGTGGGCCGCCTGCGCGGCGAGTTCCTGCCGTTTATGATAGGAGACCATTGCTATGGCCTGTTGAAACAGGTAAAGAAGGCCTGGGACCCGGCAAATATCTTCAACCCCGGAAAGATCGTCGACACCCCTCCCATGGACTCGGGTTTCCGCTATGAGCCCGGAAAGCCGACAAGGGAGTTCAAGACCTATTTCAATTACGACAAGACCCTCGGCATGATGCGCGCTATCGAGCAGTGCAACGGAGCCGGCGACTGCCGCAAGTCCGAGATAATAGGCGGCACCATGTGCCCCAGTTATATGGCCACGCGCGATGAACAGCATGTCACCCGCGGACGGGCCAATGTGCTGCGCGAGATACTCACACACTCGACAAAGGCCAATCCGTTCGACCATAAAGAGATCTATCAGATAATGGACCTTTGCCTGTCGTGCAAGGCCTGCAAATCGGAATGCCCGTCCAATGTGGATATGGCGAAGCTCAAGGCAGAGTTCCTGCAGCATTATTACGAATCCAACCCGGTCCCCTTGCGCACACTGATGATAGCTAATAACCATTACTTCCATGCCCTCGGCTCCCTTATGCCCGGACTCAACAACTTCATGTACGGGAACATGGCGTGGTTCACGAAATGGCTCGGCTTTGCTGAAAAGAGGGGCATCCCTCCGTTGTACAGTACGACGCTTGCCGCCTGGCATAAGAAGCAGCCTGCGCAGGCCGGCCTTGATAAAAGGGTCTATCTCTTTAACGACGAATTCACGAATTACCTTGACACTGAGATCGGAATCACGGCGATAAAACTGCTTAACCGGCTCGGTTATGAAGTCGTCATACCGCAACACGCGGTCAGCGGAAGGGCCTATCTGTCAAAGGGCTTCCTGAAAAAGGCGAAACAGCTTGCAATCGCAAATGTCGGAATGCTGAAGGATATTGTCACGGACGAAACGCCTTTGCTGGGAGTGGAGCCTTCGTGCATATTGTCTTTCCGTGACGAATATCCGGAGCTGGTGGATGAGCCCCTTCGTGAGGCTGCGAACAGGCTTGCCGGGAACGCATTGATGGTCGATGAATTCATTGCAAAAGAGATTGACAAAGGCAACATTACAAAGGAGCAGTTCACAAAAGAGAAGAGGGCGGTCAAACTCCACGGCCAATGTCTGCAAAAGGCGGTTGCCGGCACGGCCCCGACCAAAAAGGCCCTGACCCTGCCCGAGAATTATACGGTTGAGGAATTCAACACCGGTTGCTGCGGCATGGCAGGGGCCTTCGGCTATGAGGCCGAACATTATGAAGTGTCGATGAAGATCGGTGAAATGGTGTTGTTCCCATCCGTCCGCAAGGCTGAAGACAATGATATTATCTGCGCCCCGGGCACCAGCTGCAGAAAGCATATAAAGGACGGCACAGGCAGAAAGGCCCTGCATCCTGTAGAGGTATTATATAACGCGCTGATTTAGTCCGGAATGGAAACAGAAGTGTATTGATAACGGCGCCGATAATCGGCGCCGTTTATTATGGAAGTATCAAAAAGAAAGACCGCCCCTGATTTCAACGACTCTGTTGACATGCAAAATATAATCGTGTTAGTTTACTTGCGATTGAGCAAAAAGTGGTTGTGTGACACATATATATGACCGGATCGCATCCTGTGAGGGGCTGAAGGTCCGACGGGGATTGTTAAATAGTCCGGGTCGACAAGGGATGGTTGTCCGTTGTGATCGAGGTCTTTTTTTGGGGGGGGCAAAGTGAGAGAAGGTGAAGAGATGAAAAGTGAAAAGAGTTCGGAAAGTTATGTCGGAGCCCATCTTCTGAATGGAGAGCGGATAGAATATATATCCCATTTGCATTGGAAACTATATGTTGTGCCCGGGATAATCGGGTTCATTATTTTAGCTGTTTCTGCGACCCTGTTTGCATATGGCGGCGCCGGCGGTGGTTTGCTGGGAATATTGATTTCCATTGGTTTCTTTGTATGGCCGTATGTGGTTATAAAAAACAGTGAATTTGCCGTCACCAACAAAAGAGTAATTATTAAAGTCGGGATTATAAGGACGAAGTCCCTGGAATTATTCCTTAATAAAATTGAAGCCATTACCGTTGACCAAAGCTTGCCCGGCAGAATGCTGAATTATGGGAATATTATAGTGGCAGGGAGCGGCGGCACCAAGGAACTGTTTTCCGGTATTCAGGCGCCCTTGGACTTCAGGAGAGCAGTTCATCAGGCAACTGATTCCATTTCCTGAATTTACAGATAAGCCTTGGGTGATAAATAAATGGGAATGGTTTGTAAGGTTAATTGCATACGTGCAAGCCTGCCGCCGACGCTTTTCTGTAATTAAGCTTGACACTCAACGCCAAACTATGCCGGGCCAATTTGCGCATCCTGACCGGCCTTTGCCGGCATTTTTTCAATAATGTCGAAATTCCTGAACTCTGCGAACTCAACTATCAGGTTCTGAAAATTAAGCAAAAAAAGGCACTAAAGACAAAAATATCTTGCCAAACGTGTCATAACCCCCTTCAAAGCCCTGTCGCTGCAGTTCCTCAAAAAGCACTATTGCAGTACGCTGTTCCCTTTTGGGTTTTGTCCGGTCTGAAGTCAGATACTCCGACAATACGCTCTGATACTGGCTGAGTTTAGGCATCGGCTGTTCTTTGCGGTCATAGATAAACTCCGTCGCATCGCCGCGTATGACCTTCTTGACTGTATTCCGGGACAGGTTGAACTCCCTCGCTATCTGCCTTAGCGATTTATTGTCCCTATGATATGCACACCGAATCTTACGGATGGTTTCCACTATCAGCATCTCCTTTCATCTGCTCCTCTCTCTGTTTGGCTACAGAGAGAATAGAGGATATGCCGAGGTGGGTCAATTTTGGACGCCGATTATGGCCTCAAGTGGGTCAATTTTGCACGCCGATTAACATACGAGTTGCTTGAATGTAAATCAAATCCGGTGTAAAATCGCATGTAGCGCCTCCTATGATAGGATTGGTCTCTTCTCCCACGAGCATACCAGAATATAATAGTTCATGGTATGCTCAGGAGGCGCCCTTTATATGATTATCAGGTCTAAACAGGTTGTTGAAAAACTCCTTTTTATTATTCACAAGGGATCAAATAACCTGATAAAATAATACATCATCTTATCAGGGAGGTGCAATTGATAGGCGAGAAGCAGAGACAAGAGCCGGCTTTTTATTATGTGAGAGTGGAGGACATGGTGCCTGAAAACCATCTTCTTCGACTTGTGGACAGGCATGTTGGTTTAAGCTTCATAAGAGGCAAGGTCAAACATTTATACAGTCATACAGGGCGTCCATCAATAGATCCTGAAATACTGCTTAGAATGCTACTTGTCGGCTATTTATATGGCATAACCTCCGAGCGTCGTCTGTGCGAGGAAGTAAAGATGCATATAGGCTACCGATGGTTTGTGGGGTTGAATCTTGAAGACAAAGTTCCGGATCATTCCACGTTTTCCAAAAACAGGCATGAGAGGTTTTCAGCAAGCGGAGTATTTCAGGGAATCTTTGACGAGATCGTAAATCAGTGCATAGGCAAAGGACTTCTTACCGGGAGAAGCTTCCGGGGCCAGGTCTTTACTTTTAGCATTCAGGATTCATAATTACGTGCAAGGGATGCAATATGATGAATTTATGACCTCGCATCTTGTTCAGGACGAGGTTATCAGGCAACTTGAAATTATGGGTGAAGCGGCAAAAAATGTCTCTGCGGCTTTCAGGGAATCTCACCCCGATCCGTTATGGAAAGACATGGCGGGTATGCGGGACAAGCTGATCCATCAATATTTTGGTGTCGATATGATCTCGGTATGATCTCGATCTAACATGATATTCCACAGGTTAAGGCGGCAGTGTCTGAAATGCTTCGCATAACCGACTGATTCCATAAACGCCATCATCGCAAAAAATAATCATGAATCGCATGTTTTTTTGTCGCAGCTTTTGACTTTTACAAAAATTCTGTGGTATAAAACAATAACCTTTAAGGATGGCCCCGTGAGGCCGTCAAGGTGAGGAGATCGAGTGATTAACGACTATAACATCGGCCTTCCCTTATCTACAGGGGGAGGCTTTTTTTTGCCCGAATGAACAAGCAACTTCTGAATAGGAAGGATCTCGACAGGATCATTTCGCGTATTTCGCATGAGATCATCGAGCGCAACAGGGGCGTCGAGGGGCTTTGCATAGTCGGCGTACAGCGCGGCGGCATTCTCCTTGCCCATCGGCTCGCCAGGAGGATCGAATCCATTGAAGGCGTCGGGTTGCCTGTCGGGACTCTCGACATATCCCCGCACCGAGATGACAAGGGTCTCAGGCAGCCTCAGCCGGACTCCGGCGGCACTGTTATTCCGTGCGATATATCCGGCAGGAGGGTCATTATTGCGGATGATGTGATATTCACGGGCAGGACTATCCGGGCCGCCATGGACGCGTTGATGGACTTCGGCAGGCCTGCGCAGATCCAGCTTTTTGTGCTGATCGACAGGGGGCACAGGGAGCTTCCGATCAGGCCCGATTTCGTGGGCAAGAATATACCGACTTCGCTGCATGAGAATATAAATGTGCGTATGGGAGAAGAGGGCATGGAAGACTCGGTTTTCATAGAGTCTTCGGAGGGACTGGAATGAAGATAATCGTAAAAGGCGGACATATTGTAAACCCTGCTTCGGGTTCCGAAGGTATCGGGGACATCCTCATCGAAAACGGCCGGATCACCTGTATCAGGGGCGGTGAGGGGAATGAGCAGGTTTTCGATCTGAAAGGCGCAGAGGAGCTGGATGCAAAGGGCCTTTTGGTCCTGCCCGGCCTTGTGGATATGCACACGCACCTGAGGGAGCCCGGAGGGGAGCGCAAGGAGACCATAAAGACGGGAACTTCCGCCGCCGTTCGCGGGGGCTTTACATCCGTATGTTGTATGCCGAATACGGACCCTCCCAACGACGGCGTCGAGGTGACGCAATATATCCTCGAAAAGGCCGCTAAGGAAGGCTCATGCAAAGTATTCCCGATAGGATCAGTCACAAAGGGACAGCAGGGTTCGGCAGTCGTGGATTTTGACGCGCTTCGCAGCGCCGGATGCGTGGCTTTTTCGGATGACGGAAGGCCTGTGATGAATAGTCTTGTCATGAGAAGGGCGCTCGAATATTCGCAGGCCGCCGGGGTCCCGATCATATCGCATTGCGAGGACTCAGCCCTTGCGGAGGGCGGAGTTATCAATGAGGGCCGGGTTTCGGCCCTGACCTGTCTCAAGGGCATACCCGGCGCGGCTGAAGAGATCATGGTTGCGAGGGACATAATACTCGCGGGCCTGACCGGCGGCAGGGTCCATATCGCGCATGTGTCCACAAGGAACTCCGTGGAGCTGATAAGGCGCGCCAAGAACGACGGCATAAATATTACCGCCGAGACATGCCCGCACTATTTTTCGATTACCGAGAGGATCGTGCAGATTTTCAATACCTACGCCAAGGTCAATCCCCCTCTCAGGACCGAGGAGGATGTCGAGGCGATAAAGGAAGGCCTGAGGGACGGGACGATCGATGTCATAGCAACGGACCATGCGCCGCATCACAGGGATGAAAAGGCCCTTGATATCGAGAGCGCGCCTTTCGGCATATCAGGGCTCGAAACTGCGCTCGGCCTCAGTCTGAGGCTTGTCAACGATAAAATCCTTACTATCGGAGAGCTGGTGGAAAAAATGTCTCTCAATCCGTCACGGATACTCGGACTGGAGAGCGGGACGCTGGAAGAGGGCTCGGCAGCGGATATATTGATAGCGGACCCGAATGAGGAGTGGCTTGTAGACACGAACGCCTTTGCGTCGATGGGTAAAAATACGCCGTTCGCCGGGAGCGCTCTGAAGGGCAGGCCCGCGTTTGTAATTTCGGGCGGCTCCGTGTACGACCTGCGGGATGGGAAGGGCTTATGAGCAAGGCGTTACTCGTTTTGTCCGACGGAGCGGTGTTCGAGGGGCATTCCTTCGGCGCGAAGGGAGAGTCTGTGGGCGAGGTGGTCTTCAACACCTCGATGACGGGGTATCAGGAGATACTTACCGACGCGTCTTACAAGGGACAGATCGTTACCATGACATACACGCAGATTGGGAATTACGGCGTGAACGATGAGGACATCGAATCAGCAGGCGGGCCGAAGGTCAGCGGCTTTGTTGTTAAGGAGTATCTCGATTTCCCGAGCAGCTGGAGGTCATCCGCGTCATTGGGCGATTATCTGGCCGCGAATAATATCGTCGGCATCGAGGGCATTGACACAAGGGCATTGACGAGCAGGCTCAGGGACCACGGCGCACAGATGGGTATAATCTCGACCTGCGATCCCAACCCCCTTTCCCTGCTCGAAAAGGTGCGACTGCATCCCGGCATATCGTCATCCGACCTGGTCCGGGAAGTCACTTCAACCCAGCCGTATATCTGGGACAAAGGCTGCTGGAACCTCTGCCCTCCAGTCCCTCGAAAAGCGGCGTATAAGGTAACCGTGTATGATTTCGGCGTGAAGTTCAATATCCTGAGAAACCTTGTCGACGCAGGCTTTATGGTAAAGGTGGTCCCGGCGGCTACTCCGGCAGAGGCAGTTCTTGAGGAGGACCCCGACGGCATTATCCTCAGCAATGGGCCGGGAGATCCTGAGACCGTGACATACGCCGTCGAAACCGCGCGGAAACTGATCGGGAAAAAGCCGGTATTCGGCATCTGCCTCGGGCATCAGATCCTCGGGCTTGCAATGGGCGGCAGGACATACAAGCTCAAGTTCGGGCATCACGGCGGCAATCATCCGGTCAAGGACCTGATTACCGGAAGGGTGGAGATAACTTCGCAGAACCATAATTATTGTGTGGATATAAACAGTCTCAGGGGACAGGCGCAGCTCACTCACAGGAACCTCTTTGACGGGTCCGAGGAGGGCATGGCCCATATCGAGCTGCCTGTTTTTTCGATCCAGAGTCATCCCGAGGCAGGGCCCGGGCCGAATGACTCGGCGCACATATTCAACAGGTTCATGTCAATAATGGAAGGGAAGCCCCTTCCCCGTATTCAGGAAATCCGGGAGGCTCGGGAAGGATAATGCCCAAAAGGACGGACATAAAAAAAATACTACTGATAGGATCAGGCCCGATTGTTATAGGCCAGGCCTGCGAATTCGATTACTCCGGAGCTCAAGCCTGCAAGGCCCTGCGCGAAGAGGGATACAGTGTGGCGCTCGTCAATTCCAACCCTGCCACGATCATGACCGATCCGGCCATGGCCGACGCCACATATATCGAGCCTCTGTCCGTGGAGATGCTCGAACTCATCATAAAGAAAGAGAGGCCGGACGCCCTGCTTCCGACCATGGGCGGCCAGACCGCGCTGAACCTGGCGGTGGAACTCTGCGAGGCGGGCATAGTCGACAGGTACGGCATAAAACTTATAGGGGCGAACCTTGCGGCCATAAGGAAGGCCGAGGACAGGGACCTGTTCAAGAACGCGATGAAGGCAATCGGACTGGATGTGCCCAAAAGCGCTGTTGTTACGGGAGCTTCCTCCGGACTGGAAGCCGTGGCGGAAACAGGGTTTCCGGCCATACTGAGGCCCGCTTTTACGCTCGGGGGCACGGGCGGAGCCACCGCTTACAATATGGAAGAGTATAAGGACCTGCTCGAAAAGGCCCTGAAACTCAGCCCGGTCCATCAGGTATTGGTAGAGGAGTCCGCGCTCGGCTGGAAGGAATATGAGCTTGAGGTCATGCGCGATGTCAGGGACAATGTCGTCATAATCTGCTCGATCGAGAATCTCGATCCCATGGGCGTGCATACCGGCGATTCCATAACCGTGGCGCCTGCCCAGACACTTACGGACAAGGAATACCAGCGGATGCGCGACGCCGCTATAGCGGTCATACGCGAGATCGGGGTCGATACCGGAGGGTCCAACATACAGTTTGCTCTCAACCCCGCGAACGGCAGGATGATCGTCATCGAGATGAACCCGAGGGTTTCGAGGAGCTCCGCGCTCGCGAGCAAGGCGACCGGGTTCCCTATTGCAAAGATCGCGGCCAAACTTGCTGTAGGTTACACGCTTGATGAGATCAGGAACGATATTACGAGAGAGACACCTGCGTCTTTCGAGCCTTCTATCGACTATGTGGTCACGAAGATTCCCCGGTTCACCTTCGAAAAATTCCCTGAAGCGGACCCTACACTGACCATACAGATGAAGTCGGTCGGAGAGGTCATGGCCATAGGCAGGACCTTCAAGGAATCGCTCCATAAGGCCTTGCGGAGTCTCGAAACAGGGACCGCAGGCTTTGACCCGGTCCGCAATGTCCCTGATATGGTCGAACTCAGGGCGAAGCTGAAGACCGCTCATCCCGGAAGGATATGGTATGTGGCCCAGGCCCTGCGCGAGGGGATGACGGTTGATGAGATATTCGACCTTACATGCATCGACCGCTGGTTCCTGAACAATATACGGCAGATAATAGAGATGGAAAAGGCGATACGCGATTCCTTCCCGGTGTCATTGACCGGCAGCGCGAAGCTGGAACAGCTCAACAGCATGCTGAGGCAGGCCAAGGAGTACGGCTTTTCGGACAGGATAATCGGTGAGCTTACAGGCAGTAGCGAAGCGGACATAAGGAACCTGCGCAGGAAGCTCAGGATAAAGCCTGTTTATAAACTTGTGGACACATGCGCCGCAGAGTTCGAGGCCTTCACGCCTTACCTGTATTCGTCATACGAAAGGCCTTATTTCCTGCCTGACTCGCCTGAAGATTGCAAACGGCCTTCGGACGCCGGGAAGATCGCGCTGCCGGGATACCATGCGGTAACCGACTGCGACGCGAGGCCTACCGGCAGAAAGAAGGTCATGATACTCGGATCGGGACCGAACAGGATAGGGCAGGGCATAGAATTCGACTACTGCTGTGTGCAGGCTGTTTTCGGGCTAAGGGAGCTGGGCTATGAGACGATCATGGTCAACTGCAACCCCGAGACGGTCAGCACGGATTACGACACTGCGGACAGGCTCTATTTCGAGCCCCTTACCCTTGAGGATGTGATGAACATTATCGAACTGGAGAAACCCGAAGGAGTCGTTGTCCAGTTCGGAGGACAGACGCCGCTCAAACTCGCGGTCCCTCTCGAAAAAGAGGGCGTCGTCATCCTCGGCACTTCCCCTGATTCCATCGACAGGGCCGAGGACAGAAAGAGGTTCAGGGAGGTCCTCCAAAAGCTCGATCTCAGGCAGCCCGAAAGCGATACGGTCCTGAATGTGAAAGAGGCGGTGGCGGCTGCGAGGATCATCGGATATCCGGTAATGGTCAGGCCTTCGTATGTGCTCGGCGGCAGGGCCATGGAGATTGTGTATGACGAGGCGTCGTTGATCGCTTACATGGACAGGACGGTCAGGTCTCTGCCCGAACACCCCATACTCGTAGACAAATATCTTGAGGACGCGATAGAGGTGGATGTGGACGCCATCTCCGACGGCAGGGATGTGGTGGTCGGAGGGGTGATGGAGCATATAGAGGAAGCGGGTATCCATTCGGGAGATTCGGCCTGCTCGATCCCGCCGTATTCGCTGTCCGCTGAAATAGTGGAGGAGATAAAGACGCAGACTCGCAGCCTTGCAAGGGAGCTCCATGTTATCGGCCTGATGAATGTCCAGTTTGCGGTAAAGGACGGAGATATCTATATACTCGAAGTCAATCCGAGGGGGTCGAGGACCATACCGTATGTGAGCAAGGCTACGGGCGTGTCTCTTGCCAAACTCGCTGCTCAGACCATGGTCGGCAAGACCCTGGGCGAGCTGGGACTTACAACTGAGATAAGCATAAAATATGTGGCGGTCAAGGAGGCCGTGTTCCCGTTCGACCGTTTCCCTGCGGTGGACACCATACTCGGTCCGGAGATGAAATCGACCGGAGAGGTCATGGGCATAGATGACGAGTTCGGGCTTGCTTATGCAAAATCACAGGCCGCTTCCCGCAACAAGATCCCCCTGTCGGGCAGTATCTTTATAAGCGTGAAGGACAAGGACAAGCCGCTTATTGTCGAAGAGGCGCGCAAATTGATCGGCCTCGGATTCAGCCTGATTGCAACGAGGGGCACGGCCGGGTTCCTGTCCGGACACGGCATTGCGGTCGAAACCGTGAACAAGGTAAAGGAAGGAAGGCCCCATATCGTGGATATGATCAAGAACGGAGCCGTACAGTTCATCATAAACACGGTCTCGGGAGCGCAGTCGCAGCAGGATTCTTTTTCGATAAGGCGCAGTTCGCTGCAGTACAAGGTGCCTTACACAACCACGATATCGAGCGCAAAGGCGGTGGTCATGGCCATAGAATCCCTGATGAAGAGGGAAATGAAGGTCAAGTCCATCCAGGAATATCACAGGGCGGCGCAATATAGACAATAGCAGTCTGAATTATCAATAATATCCCGATACTTTTATTAATCAGGAGGCTTTCAATGGCGTCTATAAAGAGAATCGGCATTATCACCAGCGGCGGAGACTGCGGCGGACTGAACGCTGTAATAAAGGGCGTTTCGAGAGAGGCCTTCTCTCTCGGCATAGAGACTGTCGTTATCCCCAACGGATACGCGGGCCTGTATAATCTCATAGACCTCGAAAAGGTCACATTCCTCAATGCGGAGCGCGTGAGCAAGATCGAGGCCTCGCTTGCAGGGTCCGAGGCAGGCCATTCGAGGGTCAAGATCAGCAAGATCAAAGACCCTCAAAAGTATGAAAGGATAAAAGCAGGCCTTAAAAAATTCAATATAGACGCGCTTGTCATCAGCGGGGGCGACGACACCGGGAGCGTGGTCGTCGATCTCTCGGCCCAGGGGATTCCGTGCGTGCATGTCCCAAAGACGATGGACCTCGACCTCCAGACATACAGTGTCGGCGGAGATTCGGCGGTCAACAGGATCGCCATGTTTACACGCGATCTCAAGACTACGGGGCTCAGTCATAACAGGATCATGGTCATCGAGGTCTTCGGCCGTTATTCCGGCCATACCGCATTTCGCGGCGGCATAGGCGCAGAGGCGGACTGCATACTTATCCCGGAGATACCGGTCAATTTTGACGTGACCTATGAACATATGAAGACAACCTATATGGGCAGGGTAAGGCGCAGCGACGTGAAGACCGGGACCTATATGATCGTGGTCGCGGAAGGGCTCACCAATGCCAACGGAGAGATGCTCTATGACGAGACAGCGGGGGTGGACGCCTTCGGCCATAAAAAGCTTGCAGGCGCAGGCAGGTATGTGGTGCAGCAGCTCGAAAAACGGCTCAAGGCGGACCCTGATATGACGCAGTTCATGAAGGACACCGGCATGTACGCGCCCGGGATATATGAGGTGCCCGAAGTGAGAGAGGTAATCCCGGGGCATCTCGTCCGCTCAGGCGGGTCTTCCGCTTACGATGTCAATTTCGGTTACAAGACCGGGGCCGGCGCGGTCTATCTGCTCCTTGAAGGGAAGACGGGAAATACCATTGTGGATGTGGTGGGCAAGACCATCTATTTTGAGGCTACACAAGAGGCCATAAAGAGGCGTCAGGTCGATGTCGACTGTATATCCCTGTGGGAGGACCTCGGCATATGCTTCGGCAGAAAGCCGGTCAAGTTCCATTATGTGCTTGAGGAGATTACGGGCCCGGCGCACAGGCATCTGTAAATCGCATAACTCATTAATACCGAGACCCATTCATTACCCGACCAACAAAATAGTAGTCGTTGAATTTTCTGCGCTTCGCAGGCATAGAGGATATATATTGATGTTTTCACTGAACGAGAGATTGAGAATGGATACGATAGAGATGGGCAGGATGGGCCTGTCGAGGCTTCTGCTTATGAATGACCGCGCGCTGCCGTGGCTGATACTCGTGCCGGAGCGCGAGGGGATATGCGGGATCGACGAGCTTTCCGCTCAGGACCGCTCCGCGCTGATTGAAGAGATAGCGGATGTGTCCGCAATGGTCCGCAGGCTTTATAATCCAGACAAGATAAATGTCGGCGCGCTCGGCAATCTTGTGCCGCAGCTCCATCTGCATGTTATAGGCAGGTTTGTGGATGACAGGGCGTGGCCTGGTCCTGTATGGGGCACAGGCCCGGTTGAACCGTATGGAAAAGAAGAGTTGGAACGGGTGTCGGAGAACATACGCTCGGCGCTCAACGGGAGGTTGAGATGATATTGTCGAAGAAGGTCATGATTTTGTCTGCAGCGCTGATTTGCTTTATTTTCGCGTCGTCGGTCTTTGCAGAGTCTTATCTGTATGTCGAAGAGCGGATGGCCGTTGTCCTGAAAAAGATCGAGAACGGCGGCGTAAGGGGCAGTATTACAAAGGGTGATTATTTCAAGTTGAAGTCGAGATATCAGATAGTGAAACACAAAAGCGACAGGTATAAAAAAAACGGGACTACCGAAACCCAGTATCTGCAACTTGAACGTGAGCTGACGGCCCTTGAAAAAGATACGGAAAGATTGCTTAACAGCCTGAAGAGACGGTAATGAAGGGCGCAAATCCGGGCTTATAGATGATACAGGCAAACAATTTATCGAAATCCTACGGCAGGCAGGTCCTCTTTGAAGAGGTCGGTTTTACGATCAACCCGGGCGAGCGTGTCGGGCTTGTGGGCCGCAACGGGCACGGCAAGACGACCCTTGTAAAGATGATCATCGGTGAGGAGCATCCGGATTCCGGCAACATCAGCATTCCGAACAACTATATCGTCGGACACCTTTCCCAGCATCTCGGCTTTTCTGCGGACACCGTGCTCGGGGAAGGATGTCTGGGCCTCAGGAAGGGCGAAGACGGAAGGGACGAATCGTACCGGGTAAAGACGGTGTTGCATGGTCTCGGCTTTACGACCGAAGATTTCGACCGCAGGCCTGCGGAGCTTTCGGGCGGATTCCAGGTCAGGTTGAGCCTTGCCAAGGTCCTGCTCGGAGAGCCCGATCTTTTGCTGCTGGACGAGCCTACCAATTATCTCGATATACTCTCGGTGCGCTGGCTGCGCGAGTTCCTGCGCAACTGGAGACATGAGATGATCATCATTACGCATGACCGCGAATTCATGGACAGCGTGACTACTCACACCATGGGGATACACAGGTATAAGATCAGAAAGATCGCGGGCGGCACGGATAAGCTCTATTCCCAGTTGTTGATGGAAGAGGAGATGTACGAGCGCACCAGGATCAATGATGAAAAGAGGAGGTCCGAGGTCGAGAGGTTCATCAACCGGTTCAGGGCTCAGGCCACCAAGGCGAGGGCCGTGCAGTCAAAGATAAAGTTGCTGCAGAAGAAAGAGAGACTTCAGCAGCTTGACGCTGTGAGGACGCTCGATTTCGAGTTCCCGTATGCGCCTTTTGAGGGCAAGTGGCTGATGACGATCAATGACCTGGTCTTTTCTTATTCCGCCGCCCCGCCGCTTATCGACGGCCTGAGTATGGCGATCGGGCCGGGAGACAGGATAGCCATTGTCGGGAAAAACGGGAAGGGCAAGACCACGTTGCTCAACCTTCTTGCCGGCGAGTTGCGGCCCCTGTCCGGTGAAATAGTTGTGAACCAAAAGACCATTCCTGCTTATTTCGGACAGATGAATATAGAGAGGCTCGATCCTTCAAAGACGGTTGAGCAGGAGATACTCGACGTCCATCCGGACGACAGCCGAAAGGCGGCGAGGGCGATCTGCGGCATTATGATGTTTGAGGGCGACGACGCGCTGAAAAAGGTAAGCGTGCTTTCAGGCGGTGAGAAGAGCAGGGCGCTGCTCGGCAAGATGCTGGTCTGCCCTTCCAACCTGCTTATGCTGGACGAGCCGACAAATCATCTCGACATGGAATCGGTAGATTCACTTATAGAGGCCCTCGACGCATTCGAGGGGGCGGTAGTGATCGTTACCCACAGCGAGATGATACTGAAAAGCCTTGCAACCAGGCTTGTTGTATTTGATGACGACAAGGTCTCTCTTTTCGAGGGGACTTATGAGGATTTCCTGCAGCGTGTGGGCTGGAAGAGCGAGGAGCCTGTTTCCGAAGCGGATAATAATTCGGGCAATAACAGGAGGGCCGCGACGGTTGACCGGAAAGAGGCGCGCAGGCTCAGGGCCGAGCTGATCACCGGGCGAGGCAGGGTCCTGAACGTCTTGCAGAAAGACATCGATGCGGCAGAGAACGAGATAATGGAATTGGAGAAGCGCATTGAAAAGGACACGGCGGCCCTCGTAGAGGCCTCGGAAAAGGGCGACTGGCAACCTATTGCGGAGCTTTCAAAATCGACCCATGAAGCAAGGCAGCGCATAGAAGAGCTGTTTGCAAAACTCGAAACGCTTACTTCGGAACATGTCGCGCAGTCGAAGCTGTTCGATGAACGGCTCGCGCAGCTCTCTCAGGAGTGAGGTCCGGTTTCTTGCCGTATATCTCGCCTTAATCCATCCGTCCCGCGATATGGGAACGGCCTGCGCCGGGCTTTCGATACGTCCGCCCATGACGGCCATATTTTGACCGCTGTTTATTTAGCGTGATAGAGTAGTATTCATGAGGGTCTGCGAAATATTTGCCGGTATCCAGGGAGAATCCACTTATGCGGGGCTTCCATGCGTGTTTGTCCGCCTGACCGGATGCAATCTCAGGTGCGCATATTGCGACACGACATACGCCTATGAAGAGGGCGCAGAGATGACCGGGGATGAGGTAATCGATCATGTCCGCGGATACGGTTTGCGGCTCGTTGAGATTACAGGCGGAGAGCCCCTGTTGCAGGCTGATGCAAAACCCCTTGCCGGGCGACTTCTCGACTTGGGATATAAGGTTCTTATCGAGACAAACGGATCTGTGGATATAGGCGGAATGGATTGCAGGGCGGTGGTTGTCATGGATGTAAAGACCCCGGGGAGCGGGGTTTCGGACAGCGTCCGCAAAGAGAATTTCGGGCTCCTGAAAAAAACGGATGAGCTGAAATTCGTTATTACGGACAGGGCCGATTATGAATGGGCTGTGGATATGATCGGCAGATACGGATTGACCGGAAAGTGCGTCGTCCTGTTCTCGCCTGCGTTCGGGACCCTTCCTGCGGAAGAGGTCTGCAAATGGACCATTGAAGACAGGCTTGACGCAAGAATCAATCTCCAGCTGCATAAATATATTTACGGGCCCTACAGGCGGGGGGTATAATTCATAAAAAACGGCATCAGGAGGGAAGTTTCATCATGAAAAGAATTATAGCTTGTCTTTGCGCATTGATTTTGTGTGCAGCAGCGGTTTCATGCTCAAGGACGGACAGGGCCGATGACTCCGGTATGGTAAAAATCAGGGTGGTTACAAGCCTGTATCCCCTTTATGATTTTGCCGGGAAGGTAGGCGGAAAAAGGGTCGCCGTGTCGTTGCTCCTCCCGCCCGGAGTCGAGCCTCACAGCTTCGAGCCGAAACCCGCCGATATTGCAGGCCTGAATAAGACTGATATCTTTATCTACACGAATAAATATATGGAGCCCTGGGTGGGCGATATAATGAAGGCGATAGATAACAAAAAGGTTGTTTTGCTGGATTCGAGCCGGGGGATAGTCTTTATGGAAGAGAAGGAAGGGGAAGACTCCCGTGACGGCGGACATGATGAACATAAACAGGGTGAACATGAGGGCCACGGACATGATCACGCCGGGATGGACCCGCATGTCTGGCTTGACCTCGGCAACGCGGTAAAGATGGTCGACAACATCAGGGACTCATTTATTCAGAAGGACCCTGAAGGCAGGGATTATTATCAAAAAAACGCGGACGATTACAAGGCTGCGCTCCTGGCGCTCGACCTTAAATTCAGGAATAACCTCGGCAGTTGTAAAAAAAAGGTGTTCATAAACGGCGGCCACTTTGCCTTCGGATATCTTGCGCAGAGATACGGGCTCACTTATGTCTCGGCTTATGGGTTTTCTCCGGATGCGGAACCGGCCCCGGGGCAGCTCCTGAAGATAGTCAAATTGATGAAAAAGCTCGACCTGAAATATATCTTTCATGAGGAACTGCTGATGCCGCGCATGGCGGAGACCATCGCAAAAGAGACCGGCGCGCAGCTTCTTTTTCTGCACGGCGCGCACAATATAAGCAGGGACGAATTCGAGAAAGGCATATCCTTTGTCGACCTTATGGAAAAGAACCTCGAAAACCTCGAAAAGGGGCTTGAATGCGGGCAGAAGCGATAAGGGTCGAAAACCTCGTATTCAAATACAACCGGCTCGAGGTGTTGAGCGATCTCTCGTTCAGCGTCAATGCAGGAGATTATGTCGGCCTTGTGGGGCCGAACGGTTCCGGGAAGTCCACGCTCATCAAGGCCATACTCGGGCTTTTGTCCCCGAGCAGCGGCAGAGTAAGCCTTTTCGGGCATGCGGCGTCGGACATGAAGGACCGCGAAAGGGTCGGTTATCTGCCGCAGAAGATGAGTTTCTTTAATCCCAATTTTCCTGCTACGGTCCGGGAGACGGTTGCGCTCGGGCTGGTGTCGACAAAGAAGTTTCCCAAACGGATGGGTTCGGGAGACGAAGAGGCCATTGACAGGGCGCTTGAAATGCTTCATATCTCGGACCTCAAGCGGGAGATGATAGGGGCGCTCTCGGGCGGTCAGCAGCAGAGGGTTTTCATAGCGCGCGCCCTGGTAAACGAGCCTGAAGTCCTGCTGCTTGACGAACCGACAACGGCGCTCGATCCCGAGACACGGGACGGGTTTTTTGAGCTGCTCGGTAGCCTGAACACTCAAAAGAGGGTGACGGTCATGCTCGTGACCCATGACCTGGGCACTATCGGCAAATTCGCGCAGAAGCTTCTCTATATGGACAAGCGCATTATCTTTTACGGCGGGTTCGATGATTTTTGCAGGTCCGAGGAGATGACGAGATTTTTCGGCTCTTCATCCCAGCATCTGATCTGCCACAGGCATGAATAAGGGAAATATCAGGGAATAATATGTCTATAATGGATTTTCTTGAATATGGGTTTATCCAGAGGGCCGTCATTGCCGGGGCGTTCATTTCCGTGCTCTGCTCGACCCTTGGTGTTCTGCTTGTCCTGCGGCGGCTGTCTCTTATCGGTGACGGACTCGCGCATGTGACCTTCGGCAGCGTCGCCGTTGCCCTGCTGTTCAAGGTTTATCCGCTTTATATTTCCCTGCCGATCGTCATGGCAAGCTCGTTCGGCATACTGAAGCTGATGGCCAGGGCGCGCATAGGGGGCGACGCTGCGATAGGCATACTTTCTGCGGTCGGAATAGCGGGAGGAGTGCTCGTTGCGAGCCTTGCGGGCGGATTCAATGTGGACCTCTTCAGCTTTCTCTTCGGCAATATCCTCTCGATAAGCATGGAAGAGGTGTATACCTCCATCATCCTGTCCCTGATTGTGCTGGCGGTAATCGTCTTTAACTATCACGATATCTTTTCGATCACCTTTGACGAGGAGTTTGCAAAGGCGTGCGGCATCAACACCAACAGGATAAATTACATGATCGTGCTCTTTACCGCGGTGACCGTGGTGCTGACCATGAAGGTGGTCGGCATCATGCTGACCTCTGCGCTCCTGATATTCCCCGCGGTAACGGCGTTTCAGTTTGCCCGCAGTTTCAGGAATGCGCTGATCATCGCGGCCGTTGTCGCGCTTGTTTCCCTTGTCTGCGGCATTGTTTTATCCCTGCTTATGAACCTTCCTACAGGCGCGAGTATCGTTATAGTGCATTTCGCGGTCTTCATTGCGGCGTTTATGCTCAGGAACGCCGTATCCAGGGAAAAGGCGCGCTGTTAGCTTCGGGTACTCCGATGGATTCAGCGCGCTGATAAATAGCGCTTTATCTCCACCTCGAAGTTATCGCTCAAGGCCCCGCTGCCGATATTTTTTCTGATCCTGTCCATGTCCCAGAAGGCTATATCGTCGATTTCCTCCCTGTTGAACTCGAAAGGCCCGTTGTGAAGGCATTGCAGGGTAAAGACCAGCTCGCTCTCATAATCGTTGACATATAAATATGAGTAGAGCGGTTCGTAATGGCCGGAGACGACACCGAGTTCTTCCTGCATCTCTCTCAGGCCTGCGGCCGTGGAATCCTCTTCAGGCGCGAAATGGCCGCCGACCGAGGTGTCCCACTTTCCCGGCGCAACTGCCTTGCTCATGGAGCGTTTCTGGAGCAGGAGCTCTCCCGCGTCATTGAATACGAGGATATGGATGACCTTGTGGAGGAGGGCCGGGTTGCCGTGGACCTCTGAGCGGCGTCTGAGGCCGATGACTGCGCCTTCACGGTTTATGATTTCGAGCATTTCTTCATTCATGGATTAAGATACTATATCCGTATTTATTCCGGCAAGGAACGCTCTTTTACGCTCAGACGCTCTCTTTTGACAGTTCTAAGCTCACTCCTCTACAGCCGCAAAACTTGTCCCTTCGGGCCTCAAACAGTTGCGGCTGTTTAACGCTCCGTTTCTCTAAGAACTGCTACCAAAAGAAGAGTAATCCGCTGCAAAGAGCGTTCCTTGCCGGGATATCATTTTGCATGTCGGCCCGGGATGCGATATATGATAAAATAATACGCAATGAACAGCGTGTTGATAACAATCTCCAGGGCAATCTCAACGGTCTTTTTCATAGGCTATATGCCGGTTGCGCCAGGCACGTGCGGGACGCTCGCGGCCATGGTCTTTATATGGCTTCTTCAGCCGTCCATTCCGTGCCAGCTCGTGATATTGGCCGCCGTGCTGGTCATAGGCGTAATAACCTCCGGCATTACCGAAAAGGCCATCGGTCAAAAAGACAGCCGATGTATTGTGATAGATGAGTTCGCAGGCTACCTTTGCTCCATTATCTTTTTGCCGCTGACCCCGTTTTATATAATATCCGCATTGGTATTGTTTCGTATCTTCGATATATTCAAGCCGCCTCCGATCTGTTATCTTGAGAGTATACCGGGCGGCGCGGGGATCATGCTGGATGATGTGGCTGCAGGCGCCGTTTCCAACATTCTGCTGCAGGCAGCGCTTATATTCGGCGCGTTATGAGACCGGGAGGCAGGGCGAATTAATCATGAGATGTTTTATAGCTATCGACATGCCGCAGGAAATAAAGTCTGCGATCAGCGGCGTCATCCGCAAGACAGGCCCTGCCGGCGGCATAAGATGGGTGTCCGGACCCAACATGCATCTGACTCTGAAATTCCTCGGCGAGGTGAAGGACGATATCGTGCCTGTGATAGGACAGAGGCTGCAGGCGATGGCAGTCCGGCATCGGCCTTTTTCCATCGACATCCGCGGAGCAGGCGCATTCCCAAATATCAAAAGACCGAATGTGCTCTGGATCGGAATCGACAAGACCGGGCCGCTCAGGGACCTTTTCCTTGATATCGACGCGGGGCTTGCGGAGCTCGGGATCGAAAAGGAGTCCAGGCCGTTTTCTCCTCATCTGACGATCGGCAGGGTCAGGGATTCAGGCGCAATTGGACCTGCCATGGATGAGCTGTCTACATATAAAGGGGCCTTTTTTGGTAGTATAGATGTTGATGAAATTCTGCTTATGAAGAGCGTCCTTGGACCCTCGGGCGCCGAATATTCAAAAGTGGCTGTTATCACGCTTGATAAAGGGTGATATAAAAAGGAGGCTTACTATGGAGAAGGACAAGGACAAACTCAAGGCCCTCGAAATGGCTATATCCCAGATCGAGAGGAGCTTCGGTAAAGGCTCTATCATGAAGCTTGGCTCTGCTACGGGCGAGGTCGTCCCTGCAATCCCGACAGGCTCGCTCAATCTTGATATCGCAACAGGTATCGGCGGGTGGCCGAGAGGGCGCGTCATTGAGATATACGGACCGGAATCTTCGGGCAAGACTACCCTTGCGCTCAACGCTATTGCCCAGGCCCAGAAACAGGGCGGCACAGCTGCGTTTATCGACGCGGAACATGCGCTGGATGTGGGTTACGCGGCGAGGATCGGTGTGAATATCGATGAACTTCTCGTGTCGCAGCCCGACACCGGTGAGCAGGCCCTTGAGGTGGCTGAGACCCTGGTCCGGAGCGGCGCAGTGGATATAGTCATAGTCGATTCGGTTGCGGCCCTGGTGCCCAAGGCCGAAATCGAGGGCGAGATGGGCGACGCGCATATGGGTCTTCAGGCGAGGCTGATGAGCCAGGCCCTCAGAAAGCTTACTGCCGCCATATCCAAATCCATGACCACGGTCATCTTCATCAACCAGATCAGGATGAAGATCGGCGTCATGTTCGGCAATCCCGAGACAACGACCGGCGGAAACGCCCTGAAATTCTATTCGTCCATGCGCATAGATATCAGAAGGATCGACAGCCTCAAGGACGGGCAGGAGGCGGTTGGGAACCGGGTGCGCGTTAAGGTAGTAAAAAACAAGATGGCCCCGCCGTTCAGGCAGGCGGAGTTCGATATCTATTTCAATGAAGGCATATCCAGGGTCGGCGAGATCATAGATCTCGGGGTCGACAGGAATGTGATCGAAAAGTCCGGCGCATGGTACAGTTATGCGGGCAACAGGATAGGCCAGGGCCGCGAAAATGTGAGGGAGTATCTGAAGAATAACCCTGAAATTGCGAAGGAGATAGAGGACAGGATAATGAGCCCCGATTCCGCAGCGCAGGCTGAAGCTCCTGCCGCAAAGGCTGCGGGTAAAAAACAGGTAAGTGAAGAATAGCGAACCCGACGATTTCGACAAGGCCCGGCAATATGCCTTTTTGCTGCTGAAGTATCGCGACAGGGGCGAAAAAGAGATTGTGCAGAGGTTGCAGAAAAAAGGCTTTACCGAAGAGACCGGCTTCAGGGTCAGGGATTATTTGAAGGAACGCGGATTCATAGATGACGCGAAGTTTGCCGAAGGCCTCAGGCGGTCGGCTGTGGAGCAGAGACGGTTCGGCAGGTCCGGGGTGGTCGCATATCTGGTCTCGAAAGGCATTTCCGCTGAAATGGCCGTGGAGGTCGCGGGTGAAGACTCCGATTATGAAGGCGCGGCTGCGGAGATTGTCAGGCGCAAGATGAATCAGTGCGAGGGCATAGATGGACCTGTCGTGAAGCGGAGGATCTGGGCGACTCTGGCGCGAAAAGGCTTTTCAGCGGACGTGATAAAAAGGGCATTGAAAAACTGTTATGATTCTGAAGATTTCTGCTTATAGCTTGTAATATAATGCTTCACCCCCTGGAGACCGATAAGCGCCGTGTCGGGGGTGATGAAAAAGAGAGAGGATATATGAAAGGTTCCGAGATCAGAAGCGTTTTTCTTGATTATTATAAGTCAAAGGGGCACGAGGTGGTCGGCAGCTCGTCGCTGATACCGAGAAACGACCCGACCCTGCTATTCACCAATGCAGGCATGGTGCAATTCAAGTCGGTTTTTCTCGGGGAAGAGAGACGGGACTATACCCGCGCAACCACATCCCAGAAGTGTATGAGGGCCGGGGGCAAGCATAATGACCTCGAAAATGTGGGGCATACCGCGCGTCACCATACCTTTTTCGAGATGCTCGGAAATTTTTCTTTCGGGGATTATTTCAAGAGAGACGCTATCCTGTTCGCATGGGAAATGCTTGTCGACCGGCTCGGCCTGCCTAAGGACAAATTGTGGGCCACGGTATATCAGGACGACGATGAAGCCGCGCAGCTCTGGCCCGAATTGACGGGCATCCCCGGGGACAGGGTGGTCAGGCTGGGGGCGAAGGACAATTTCTGGCGTATGGGCGACACGGGCCCCTGCGGGCCGTGTTCGGAGATAATCATAGATCAGGGCCCCGAGGTGGGCTGCGGCAGGCCGGATTGCAGGGTGGGCTGCGATTGCGACCGTTATCTCGAACTCTGGAACCTCGTGTTCATGCAGTTCGACCGTGACGATTCCGGGAATCTCACGCCCCTGCCCAGGCCGAGTATCGACACAGGCATGGGACTGGAGCGCATAGCGGCTGTTATGCAGGGTAAAAAGAACAACTATGACACCGATCTCTTTGCTCCCATAATAGGGGCCATAAGTTCCATGTCCGGGGTTGCATACGGCAAATCGTCCGATACGGACATCTCGCTCAGGGTAATCGCCGATCATCTGAGGGCGATTTCGTTTCTGCTTGCCGACGGACTTATACCGTCCAACGAAGGCAGGGGATATGTCCTGCGGCGTATTATAAGGCGGGCCTCGCACCATGCGCGGATGCTCGGACTTGAAGGGGCTGCGCTGTCGAGGCTGATGGGCTCAGTGTCCGGGGTTATGGGAGATATATACCCCGAACTCATTCAGGTGGAAGACAACTCTGCAAAGGCCCTTATGTTTGAAGAGGAGCGCTTTACCCGGACGCTCGACCAGGGTATGAGGCTTCTCGATGATGTCATGGCAAAGCTGAAACAGACCGGCGGAAAAGTCATACCCGGAGAAGAGATATTCAAACTTTACGACACCTTCGGATTTCCTCTCGATCTTTCAAGGGACATTGCTCTGGACAATCACCTGAAGATCGACGAGGACGGCTTCAGTCGCGAGATGCAACTGCAGCGCGAGAGGGCCAGGGCTTCGTGGGTAGGTGAGGAAGAGGCGATTGCGACCGTCTACAAGGAACTCAAGTCGGAGATCGGAGACACCGTTTTCACCGGTTACGAAACGCTCAAGGACGACTGTATTGTAAAAGCGATCATTAAGGACAGGCAGATTGTCACAACTGCCGTTGCAGGAGACAAGGTGGAGCTCTTCCTCGACAGGACCCCGTTTTACGGCGAGTCCGGCGGACAGGTCGGGGACACCGGCGTTATCTACAGCGGGACCTTTGACGCGCGTGTGACCAACACCATGAAAGAGGTGGGGCTGCATGCCCATATCGTGACGGTCAATAGCGGCAATATCAAGGTCTGGGACAAGGTGAAGTGTGTTGTGGATAATGAGACGAGGATGGCGACTGCCCGAAATCATACCGCGACCCATCTTCTTCATGCCGCATTAAGGTCGACGCTGGGCGACCATGTAAAGCAGGCGGGCTCATATGTGTCGACCGAACGGATACGTTTCGACTTTTCGCATTTCTATCAGGTGGACAAGAAAGAACTTAATGAGATCGAGGACATAGTAAACGCCCAGATCCTCGCGAACAAGCCGGTCAACACCGAGGTGTCGGATATCCAGGAGGCCCTTAAAACCGGCGTAATGGCCCTGTTCGGGGAAAAATACGGAGACCGCGTCAGGGTAGTGCGCGTCCCGGATTTCAGCTCGGAACTCTGCGGCGGCACGCACTGCAGGACTACGGGAGACATAGGACCTTTTGTCGTCATCTCCGAAGGGAGCGTCGCTTCAGGCATAAGAAGGATAGAGGCGTTTACCGGGAAGGCCGCCTTTGAATATCTGAGACGGAAGCGCGATGACCTGAAAAAGATCGCCGAACTGCTCAGGGCCGATGAACCTGTTGAAAGGGTCGAAAAGGTCATGGCCGATATCAGGGAAAAGGACAGGGAGATAGAGGCGCTGAAGGGCAGGCTTTCGTCCCACAGCTCCGCGTCGCTGCTCGATCAGGCCAAAGATATCAACGGCGTGAAGGTCCTCTCGTGCCGTGTAGACAATCTCGAACAGAAAGACCTGAGGGTACTGGCCGACAACATCAGGGAGAGGCTCGGTTCAGGCATTGTTGTTATCGCCTCAGCCAAAGAAGGACAGGCGGCCATTCTTGCGATGGTGACAAAAGACCTGGTAAAGCAGTTTAACGCGGGCGATATATTAAAGAAGGTCGCTGCGCTCTGCGACGGCAGGGGCGGCGGCAAGCCCGATATGGCGCAGGGCGGAACGAAAGAGCTCGACAAGCTTGACGCTGCGCTGGAGGCGGTTTATTCGATAGTGAAGAAGTAATAAATCCGGAGCCGGGCTTTCGATACGGCAACCCATGATGTCTTTTTGCAGAATATTCCCATAATCAGGGACAGAGTGTATATAAAAAGCGCATATCTTTTCAGATGTGCGCTTTTTATTATCCTGCAACCGGCAATGACTGCCGGAAATTATTTCTTCTTGGCCGCTTCCCTTATGATGGCCTGGCCGATAACGTTTCTCTGTATCTGGTTGGTGCCTTCATAAATCTGGAGTATCTTGGCGTCGCGCATCATCTTCTCAACGGGATATTCCTTCATATACCCGGAGCCGCCCATTACCTGCAGCGCATTGGTTGTAACCTTCATGCCCACGTCGGTGCCGAAGGTCTTTGCCATTGCCGATTCTCTTGAAACATCCTTGGCGCCGCTGTCGATGAATCTGGCGACGGAATAGACGAGAGCCCTGGCCGCCTCGATCTCGATGGCCATGTCCGCAAGCATATGCTGTATGGCCTGAAAGCTTATTATCGGATGTCCGAACTGCTCTCTCTGGCGCGCGAAATTGACCGCTTCATCAAAGGCCCCCTGCGCCACTCCGACACCCTGTGCGCCCACGCCTGTGCGCGACGAGTCGAGCGTCTTCATGGCAACGATGAACCCCATGCCTTCCCTGCTGATCATGTTCTCTTTCGGGACCCGGCAGTTGTCGAATATCAGCTCCGTTGTTACGGAAGCCCTGATACCCATCTTGTTCTCTTTCTTGCCGAAGGTGAATCCCGGGGCGCCTTTTTCAACAATGAACGCCGACGCGCCCCTGGCGCCTTTTGATCTGTCTGTAATCGCAATGACTGTATAAACATCGGCTATGCTGCCGTTGGTGATCCATTGCTTGGTGCCGTTCAGGACATACTCATTGCCTTCAGGACGCGCCGAGGTCTGAATGCTGCCTGCGTCGCTGCCCGCATTCGCTTCAGTGAGTCCGAATGCGCAAAGCTTTTTGCCGGCAGCTATATCGGGCAGGTATTTCATCTTCTGTTCATCCGTGCCGAACAGGAGTATGGGGAATGATCCGAGCGCATTTGCGGCAAAAGAGGTGGCTATACCGACACAGGCCCTCGAGAGTTCCTCGACGGTTATACAGAGTTCGAGGCAACCCTTGCCGAGACCTCCGTATTGTTCAGGAATAAAGAGGCCGAACATATCGGACTGCGCAAGCGCCTTTATAACTTCCCAGGGGAATTCGCCCGTCTCATCGAGCTCTGCCCTCACCGGGACTATCTTTTCCCTGGCGATCTGCATGGCGAGATCCCTGATCATTTGCTGTTCCTCAGTCAAGAAATAGTCCATAGAATCATTCCTCCTGCTCAAGAGTTCTTGCGAAATATTCCTATCCGCTTATATCTATATTGTCGGCAAGAACATATGCAGCGCCTATATTACCATAAAAACGGACATCTTCACCAATCATAATGATGTTCCGGAACAGGTCGAGTATATTGCCGGAGATGACGGCTTCCTTGACCGGATATGCCATGCCGCCGTTTTCGATCCATAGTCCCGAAATCCCGACGGAATACTCGCCGGATATCGGATTGGCCGTATGCATCCCCATGGTTTCGGTGACATATATCCCCTTGTCGACCATGCCTGCGAGTCCGGTGAGGCTGAGTTTAAATTCATCCGAAACAGCCGATATGAAAAGATTTGACGGGCCGACCCCAGGGACCCCGGCAAACCCTCCTCGCGAGGCATTGCCGGTGGATTGCGTCCCGTTTTTAAGCGCGGTATATGTGTTATGCAGGAACCCCTTTAACACTCCGCCTTCAATGAGATATTTTTCCGATGCAGGGACCCCTTCCGCGTCAAAAGGCCTGCTGCCGAGACCGGCGTCAAGCAGCCCGCTGTCGATGATGTTGATACGGGAGCTTGTGACCTGCTCCCCGATCTTTCCGGCGAGCATGGATTTTCCCTTCTGGACCGAGTCCGCGCAAAGGGCCGAGGAGAGGATGCCGAGAAATTCCGAGACCACCGAATGGTCGAGCAACACGGCGCCCCTGACGGGCCTTATCTTTCGAGCCCCCAACAGTTGTAAGGCCTTTGCAGAGGCGTTCCTGCCGATCTCCTCAAAAGAGACCCTGTCGAGAAAGCGGCTTCCGTCATACTCCCATGCCTGCTGGCTTTCCGAGTTGTCTTCGGCAACCACCATGATGCTGCCGGAACATGACGTGGAAGAGTATGCCGCGTCAAGGCCCTTTGAGTTTATTATCCTGACACTGCCGCTTCCAAAACTGCCGGCGGCGCTTCGTGTCTTTTTGATGCGATTGTCCCGGTCAAACGCAGCCTGCTCCATGGAAGTGACTATTCGGATGGCCTCTTTTTCGGAGAGGGAAGCTATTTTGTCGTCATACACCCCGACCTGCGCCGGCAGGCCGCATGACGGAAGGGAATTGAACTCATCAGGCTCCGGGAACAGGGCTGATTCGACCGCCTGCTTTGCGACATCAAGGACCTCTTTGGGATCGGTCGAGTATGAGAAACCGAGGCGGCCGGCCCTGAAGACCCTGACCGAATAGCCGAACGAATCCGATCTTTCAAGGACTTCCGTCTTAAGGTCCCTGACCTCTATGCTAAGGCCCTTTGAGGCGCTTATATAGACTTCGGCCTCATCGGCGCCTTCCTTTATAGCCGTGTCAAGCAGCTTTTCTGCAAAAAAATCGTCCAAAACCTTAAATCCTCATTCCATGAAATAGGTGGCCGAAGCGGAGTCGGATTCCCAAACCGTAACGGATTTTACACCGACCTGATACGGGGCGGTTTTTTCACCGAGCGAATCGAATATCCATTTTGCGATATTCTCCGATGAAGGGTTGATTTCGGTAAAAGGAGGGATATTGTTCAGGCATGTGTGGTCAAGGGGCTCCACTATTTCGTTGGCTATCCGTTTCAGGTCCGTAAAATCGACGGCAAGCCCTATATTGTTGAGCGACTCCGAGCAGACGCAGATCCGCACCTTCCAGCTGTGGCCATGCAGGTTTTCGCATTTGCCCTTGTAACCCCTCAGCTGGTGGGCCGCGGCGAATTTTGTTTCGACCATCAGTGTATACATGATATTTCCTTCGGCATCCTGGATCAGGTCTTCTTTTTAAAAACGGCTATATAAGGAAGGTTTCTGAACTGGTTTTCGTAATCGAGTCCGTAACCGACTACAAACTCGTTGGGGATTTCGTATCCGACATAATCAACGGGTATATCGATCTTCCTGCGTTCCTTCTTGTCGAGGAACACGGCCATCTTCAGGCTTGCGGGTTCGCGCTCCAGTATTTTTTCACGGATGGCGTTCAGGGACAGTCCCGTATCGATAATATCATCGACCAGAAGCACATGCCTGCCTTTAATGTCTTCCCTGATGTTGTAGTGTATATCGAGATTACATGTGGATTCGGTGTCTTTGTAACTTGAGGCGACAAGGAAATCGGTTGTAATCCGCCGTCCGATTGCCCTTACCAGATCGGAATAAAACATAAAGGCGCCCTTCAGTATGCCGATTGCGAGTATCTCCCTGCCGCTGTAATCATATGATATTTTGTTACCAAGCTCTGTGACCCTTTCGCGTATCTGCGCAACAGTGAACAACGGCCTGCCGATTACCATATGTAATACCCCCCGTCAAAATCGGATCAATATATATATAATACTTTGGAATCCGTTTTTAACTCAACCGGTTTCCGTTCCGCTGCCGGTCGTTTGAGCAGCGCCGTGATATTTTTTGTTAGTATATGAACAATGGTTTCATAAACAGGAGGCGTATCATGGATAAATGCAAAAGGGCGTCGGCCTTGCTGATGGCCCTGATTATTTTTATGAGTTTTTGTGTCTTCGGATGTTCAAAGAAGGGAGTTGTCAGGCCCGATGGCGTAAAGGGCAAGGTTGCCCTGGTCCTCGGCGGAGGGGCTTCAAGGGGTTTTGCGCATATAGGCGTACTGAAGGTCCTTGAGAACAATAATATTCCGGTGGACATGGTGGTCGGGACGAGCGCGGGCAGTTTTGTCGGAAGCCTCTATTGTTACGGCTTCAAGTCGTATCAGATACAGAAGATGGCCCTCGAAATAGAGCGCGGCGATATCATAGACATCACTATTCCGGATAACGGATTTATAAAGGGCGACCTGCTTGAGGATTATGTGAACAGGATGCTCAGGAACACAACCCTCGAAAAGCTGGACATCCCGCTTTATGTTATCGCTACCGACATACAGAGCGGAAAGGAGATCGTCTTTGGCAGGGGCAACACAGGCAAGGCCGTGCGCGCCAGTTGCGCGATCCCGGGCATCTTCAATCCGGTGATTATAGGCGACAGGATGTATGTTGACGGAGGAGTCGTGAGCCCTGTGGGGGTTGACGCGGCCAGGACGTATGGGGCGGATATCGTGATTGCCGTAGATATATCCTCCGACCTCGACAGCTCCAGACCTGTGGGAACCGTCGAGACGATCCTCCAGTCAATCGACATAATGAACGTAAGGATAGCGACCGACCAGCTGTCAAGGGCCGATGTGGTGATAAGACCGCTTGTCGGGCATATCGGGACAACGAATTTCAGCAAGAGGCATGAGGCGATCCTTGAAGGCGAGAAGGCGGCCATAGATGCGCTGCCGAGGATCAGGGAGATACTGTCGAAAAGAAGATCGGGCTGGAAGTAGGGGCCATGCCCCTATTCCCCCGGGGGGAGGAAGACCTTGAAGAGTTATCGCAAAGAGCTTTGGTTCAATACGCCCGAGAGGGTAAGCTTTATAAATATTACCCCGCAGGTTGAGCAGTGCATAGCCGAGAGCGGCGTTAAAGAAGGCCTTGCGCTCGTAAACGCCATGCATATCACCGCCTCGGTCTTTATCAATGATAATGAATCGGGCCTTCACCACGACTTCAGTGTCTGGCTCGAAAAACTTGCTCCGCACCAGCCTGTGTCGCAGTACAGGCACAATACCGGAGAGGACAACGCAGACGGGCACCTCAAGCGGCAGGTCATGGGCAGGGAGGCCGTGGTTGCCATAACCGAAGGGAAACTTGATTTCGGGCCGTGGGAGCAGATATTTTATGGAGAATTCGACGGCAGGCGGCGCAAGCGTGTCCTCGTCAAGATCATTGGAGAATAAAAAGGCGCCTGCATGAGCGGACCTGTCCTTGAAAACGACGCTGATTTCACCTCCCCTCATTTTATTGTCCTGAAGGCCTCGGCCGGTTCGGGCAAGACATATCAGCTTTCGCTCCGCTTTGTCCAGTATCTGCTTTCAGACAGGGTCTCCAAAAACGGGCTGCGCAATATACTGGCCATGACTTTTTCGAACAACGCCGCAAAGGAGATGAAAGAGCGCATCCTGAAGTGGCTGAAACTGCTGTCCCTCGGCGATGAAAAAAGCCTTGATACCTTGTCGGGCCTTCTTTCCTGTCCGCGCGGAGAGATCAGCGGCAGGGCTTCCAATATGCTCGATGTGATATTCGATCAATACGCCGACTTCCAGGTGAAGACGATCGACAGTTTCATGGCCGCCATTTTCAAGGCCTCTGCCCTGGATTTCGGGTACCAGCCGGAATTCGAGATCAGGATGGACAATGCCCTCACCCTTGATTATGCCTTTCATCGCTTCATGCTGAAGGTATCGAAGGGCTCTGCCGAAGCGGAGAAGATGGAAGAAATGGTCGGCCTTATTACAGGGCAGAAGAAGGGCGACTCCGCTTATCTGTGGGACCCGTCTTCATATTTGCTTGGGGAGATCGGCAAGCTGTTCCGGATCGGGGCCATGCGCGGAAAGAAACTCGTCATCCCTGATGCAACCGGCATGCTCAGCGCATGTCGGGCAAAGATGAGGGGGATTGTTGATGAGCTTGAAACCGCTATTTCGGGCTCCGGCCTTGTACGCAACGGGGCTTCCGCATACACCAGGTCCGACATCCCCGGGATTGTGCGCGACGGCAGGTTTACGGACATAGTCGGCAAGGCTCTCAAGACGTTTCCGGTAAACAAGGTAAAAAGCAAAGACCCGGCGCTTGCGGCCGCATACGAGGCCGTCGGCAGAAGCTGGGACAGGCTGGTCGGGCAGGCGCATGAATATAATGTTTTATACGCGATCTCGTATTATCGGCCGTACCTTTCGGTGTTCGATGCGGTAAATGAGACCGTCGAAGAGGTGAAACGCAGGCAGGGAGTGATCTTCATCGAGGACATCAACCGCTGCCTTGCCTCTTATCTCGATCTCTGCATCGTGCCGGACATATACTTCAGGCTCGGCGAGACGATCAGCCATTTTTTCATAGACGAGTTCCAGGACACCTCTCCGATCCAGTGGAACAACCTTTATCCCCTGCTCGAAAACAGCCTTGCAGTCGGCGGCAGTGTCTTTGTGGTCGGAGACACGAAGCAGGCTATTTACTCTTTCCGCGAGGCGGATTACAGGATAATGAAGTCCGTTGAAAGGGAAAATCCCTTCAGGTCCGCTTCTCACGACGTGCGCGAACTCGAAACCAATTACCGCAGCTGTCCCGAAATACTTGAATACAATGAAACCGTGTTCAAGAAAAGGGCGGCGCAGGATGAGGAATACGGCGCGGCCGCGCGCGAAAGCGGTCTGGATGAATATGTGCAGAAGCCCGATCCGGGCCGCAGGATTCAGGGGCATGTGGAACTTTATCGGGTAGTCAGGGACGACGACGCCCATAGCGAAAAAACGAAGCTCGTCGAGATCATAGAATCGCTCAAGGCCAGGCAATATTGTTACGGTGATATCGCAATATTGACGCCGCAGAATGAGGATGCGGTGACGATAAGCTCATGGCTGAATGACCGGAATATACCCTTCATATCGTTAAGCAGCCTCGATATACGCAGGAGAAGGCTTACCGGAGAGATCATTGCGCTCCTCAGGTTCCTGGATTCACCCACCGACAACCTCTCTTTTGCCACTTTTGTGATGGGGGAGATCTTTGAGCGGTCGCTCGTCTCGGGTGGGGACGCAGTGAACGCCGGGCCTGATTTTCACTCCTTCATTTTTTCAACTGAAAAGGGCAGGCCGTTCTACAAGGCATTTCAAAAGGCGTATCCGGAACTCTGGGACCGCTATTTTTCAGGGCTTTTCCGCTCTTCGGGGTATTTCCCCCTGTATGATCTCGTGACCCAGGTCTATCATAAATTCAGGCTCTTCGGGATATTCGGTGAAGAAGAGGCGACCCTGATCAGGCTACTCGAAACCGTCAAGGATTTCGAGGGGCAGGGCTATAACAGCCTTGCCGCTTTTCTCGCTTTTGCGCAGGACGGCGAAACCGCCGAAGCCGAATGGAACATGGATGTCCCCACCACCCGGGACGCGATACAGGTGATGACCATCCATAAGGCCAAGGGCCTGCAATTTCGCGTGACGATAGTATTGCTCCATGAGCGCAGGCCGCGCGGTTTTGATTATATCGTCAAGGACGATGAGAACGGTTTTTCCGCACTCAGGATAACCCGGGACATTGCGCAGATCGATGAAGGGCTCGAAAGGCTGTATCGGGCGGAGACGCTGAAAGAGACGGTCAACGGTTTGAACAGCCTGTATGTCGGCTTTACCCGGCCGGAGGAAGAACTCTATGTGATCGGGGTCGCCGCTGATCCGGAGAAAAACGGGCGCCCTCTCTCCATCCTTCCATTTGAGGATTATCAGGCCGGTCCCCGGCCCGACCGGCATCCGCAGGAACAAAGGAGCGAGCCGGAGGATGTCGGGCTTACCCACCGGCATGAAGAGATCGAGTTCCCCCTGTCGGGCGCGACCGACCTTAATCTTGAAGAGAAGCGTCGCGGAGACCTCATACATGCCGCGCTTGGGAATATCCGTTTCGTGGGCGCAACTCCCGCAGCCGCAATCATGGAGGCTCTCGACCCGGTTCAGCGCCGGGACATCGCACTGGATGAGGTCCGCATGACGCTTGAGGCGTTTCTTGCCCTGCCGGAGACGGCTGAATATTTCAGGGAGAGGCCGGGACGTATGGTATGGAATGAGAAGGAGATCGTGGATTCGGGCGGCCGGCTTTTCCGTATCGATCGCTTAGTGACGGACACGGACCGGATCACGATAATCGATTACAAGACCGGCGGCGATGATGACTTTGAAGAGAGACACCTGCCGCAGATGCTCAACTACATGCAGATAGCGCATGGGATTTATCCGGGACTTCCGGTCTTCGGCGTCATCGCCTATGTCGATCAAAAGAAACTGCGGAGGCTCCCGTGAACGCATATCTCCTGTCGCCCCGTTTATCGCTGGTGGACGCCATAGCCGCAGCGCTTGTCTGCGAGGGCAGGGACTTCTCGAAAAACATGGTTGTGTTCCCCGGCAAGCGGCCGGCGCATTTCCTGCGCAAGACGGTTGCGCAGAGGGCGGGGGGCGCCAATATCCCGCCGGTAATCCTCTCGATGGACGAGTTTATAGATCAGTCATTTTCCGCTATGGACGAACATCCGAAGATAGATCCCCTTGACGCCGTTGCCCTGCTTTATGACATACATTGCGGGATGAACGGGCGCATCGGCGGTCAGGGCTTCGGTAGCCTGGACGCCTTTTTCAGCATCGGGCTCAGGCTTTACCGCGACCTTGAAGAGCTTGTCATGGAAAAGATCACTTCCGACAGTCTGCGCGGGATATCTCTGCCGGCTGAAGAGGCTATACCGGAGCCGTCCGGCCGCAGGGTCGCTTCCCTGGAAATATTTTATGATCTTTTTTATAAAAAGGTCGAATCTTCCGGCCTGTCCACCCGCTCGCTCCGCTATCGCGCGGTGTCGGACCGGATCGAAGAGACCGGCGCGCGCGGTTTAGCAAAGGTCGTATTCGCAGGTTTATTTGCGCTTACGGCTGCTGAAAAGGCGATGTTCATAAAGATGAAAGAGTGGGCGAATGTGGGCCTCTATTTCCAGGACGGCCCGTGTATCGATGAAACCCTTGCACAACTCGGGGTAGAGCCTGAAATAATGGGGGCGCCGGAGGGCAGGCCTTCCTTCGTATTCACAGGCAGTCCCGACACGCACGGACAGGTCTTTGCCCTTGCGGACATGATCAGGCCCATGAAGGACCGCGGCGGGCCCGATGAAAAGAGCGCGGTTGTGCTGCCTTCAGCCGACACCCTCTTTCCGCTCCTGCGGCATGGCCTGCCTGATTTCAGCGACCGGGAATTCAATATCTCCATCGGTTATCCGTTTGCGCGCACACCGCTCTTCGGGTTTGTCCATGCGCTCATGGAACTCATCGGAGGGGCTGATGGAGACCGTGTCCATATCTCCGAATATCTGGCTTTTGTCCTGCATCCCTATACAAAAAATATCTATTTTGGAGAGGGCGCGGAGACCACGCGTATCATCTTCCATGCGGTCGAAGACCATTATGCGCAGCGGCCTTCAAAGACCTTTGTCACGCTTTATGAGATCGAGGGGGATGAAGACCTGTTCCGTATGATAATGGAAAGGATGCCGGAAGAAACGGGCCGCGTATCCGAAGCGGATGTGCGCAATCACCTGAGCGTTATCCACAGCAGAACTTTGCGACCTTTTTTTGAATTGATGGATGTGCGGGATTTCAGCCTGAAGTGCCGGGAACTCCTTCTGTATATTGCAGGGCACAGCACTGCGCGTCTCCATCCCCTTTTCCAGCCGTTTTGCGAAGCCTTTATCGAAGCCCTCGATTCCATTGCAAAGTCCCTGCTCGGAACCCAGCGTTTTGAGGAACGGAGCGGTTATTTTACATTTTTCAGGCGATACCTGATGACCGGCCGCGCGCCGTTTGAAGGCGCCCCTTTACGCGGTTTGCAGGTCCTCGGTATCCTCGAAACCAGGAATATCAGGTTCGACAGGGTCTTTGTCCTTGACGCAAATGAGGATGTCCTCCCCGACACAAAACGCGAGGATTCTCTTATACCGGCGGGCGCGAGAGAGATACTCGGGCTCTCCACCTATCGGGACAGGGACAGGCTTGCGGCCTACTATTTCGATGTCCTCATAAAAGGCGCGGAAGAGGTCAATATCTTTTTTGTCGAGAACAAGCAGAAGGAGAAGTCCCGCTTTGTCGAAAAGATCCTGTGGGAGCTGCAGCAGAGAAGCGGATCAATAGAGGGCGGCGGAGCGGTACGTTCCCTCCAGTATCGCATGGGCCTCGAAAACCGCGAACCGCAGCCCGTAAGCAAGAGCTCCGGGGCTCTTGAATTTCTGAAAAGGCTTTCATACAGCGCAACTGCGATAGACACCTATCTTGCCTGTCCCCTCAGATTTTATTACCGCTATGCGCTGAAGCTTGCGGAGAAAGAGGATGCGGGAGAAGGGATTGAGCGGAGCGATGTCGGCATTATCGTTCACAGGGCGCTTGCGGACTATTTCAAAACGCGCTTGGGAAGGTTGTTAACCGAACGTGATATCAATATCGTGGAGATAAGAGAGGATATAATCAGGATATTTGAAGAATCCTATGGAGGCATTCCGACCGGGAGCGGATACCTGATTATGACGCAGATACAAAAGCGTCTTGGAGATTATCTCGAAAAATATCTCGTTCCGCTCGTGCGGGAGGAACAGGTGGTCATGCTCGAAGTCGAGTCGGACATGAAGGCCCCGTTTCATGATTTCACTCTTAAGGGCAGGCTTGACGCGGTCCAGCAGAGGGGAGGCCGGACATACATCCTCGATTATAAGACTTCGGCCAACAAAAACGCGCTCACGATTGCCTTTGACAAGCTCGATCCCGCTCGCCGCGAAACCTGGTCCGCAATCGGTTCCCTGCAATTGCCGGTCTATCGCATCCTCTACGCGCATAAAAAGGACATGGCGGGGACGGAGCCGGAAGCGCTTTTTTTGATGCTCGGCATGACGCAGATAAACAAAAATATCGAACTGCCCCTGTTTAGGGAAGACGGAGAACCCGCCGCCCTGCATTCCGGTATTATAGGCGAGGTCCTGTCCCGGCTCCTGGCCGAGATCAACGATCCCGCAATCCCCTTCCATCCGACCCCGGACAGGAAAAAGAATTGTCCTATTTGCGATTATACCGGAATCTGCGGGACACAATGGGTGCAAAGGTAGATGGATACCATGCAGGGGGCATCGTGCCGGACCGCATCCGGGTTGCCGCATCGGGGAATAATCCTTTGTTCTGTGGAAATCCCGGTTAAAATGAAATGAGGGGCCTATGAAAAAAACATTGATCATCGCGATGGTTGTTTCGGCATTATGCGCTGGGGCCGCATACGCCTCAAGCCCGGCCGAAAATGACAAGATACAATATCTGATTGCATCGGTCGAGAATCTGCAGGGGGCAAAGTTTATCCGCAACGGCTCGGAATACGACGGAAAAGAGGCGGCCGGCCATCTGAGGATGAAACTGAAAAAGGCGGGCGGCAGGGTCAGGACTGCGGATGATTTCATAAAACTCTGCGCCTCTCAATCATATCTTTCGGGCGAGCCGTATACAGTCCGGTTTGCGGACGGCAGGGTAATCAGGGCTGAAGACTATTTCAGGGACAGGCTTAAGGAAAGTGCCCGATGAATCAACAGGGCGCGGCAGGCAGCGCCCTGCGTGCAATATAAAAAACCTGCAGGAGGTATACTCATGAAGGTAATTGCGTTCAACGGCAGTCCGAGGAAAAAATGGAACACGGCCCTTCTTCTGGAAAAGGCCCTGGAAGGGGCAACAGCCGCAGGGGCTGAAACAGAGCTTATTCACCTCTACGACCTCAACTATAAAGGCTGTATAAGCTGTTTTGCCTGCAAGAAGAAGGAAGGCAGGAGTTACGGCAAATGCGCCGTAGCCGACGACCTCAAACCTGTCTTCAATAAAGTTGAGGGGGCCGACGCCCTCATCTTCGGCTCTCCTGTTTACATTGGAGATGTGACCGGCGAGATGCGTTCATTTCTGGAACGGCTTGTATTCCAGTACCTGACATACACTGACCCTCCGGACAGCATGTTTAAACGGCAGATAAAAATGGGGTTCATCTACACTATGGGTGTTACTGAAGAAGGGATGAAACAGATAGGTTATCCACGGTTCATGGATATGATTTCAATGTTTATGACCAGGACCCTGGGGCCTTTGGAGGCTCTGTGCAGTTTTGATACCCTGCAGTTCGATGATTACTCCAAATATGTCGCCACACGCTTTGACCCGGAACAAAAGGCGAAGCGGCGCAGGGAAGTGTTCCCCATGGATTGTCAAAAGGCATATGACATGGGACAAAGACTGATAAAGGGATAGAGATGAAACAGGGCGGACTGATATTGTGTTTGTCCTGCATTTATATATAAAATGAACGCTATGGCCTGTTTCCTTAAATCCGGCATTGCCCTGATCGCTCTGGCGCTTTACATGGTCCCAGGCGTTGCCTTTTCCGACAGCGCGCTTAATCGGGCAAAGGCAAGGGCTTCGGAGATCGAGCCTGTTTATGAAGAGCCCCCGAAGCCGCTTGCTGTTGATAATCTCCTGACAAAGCCCCCGCTGTCGGAACTCGATGAAAACGTCTCAGCCTGGAATGACATAATGACGGGGCCGAGCCTCATCACCATTTCTCCCGCAGACAAGAGGGCGCAGCTTGCCGTCAGGGAAAGCCTGCGCATGTTCACCAAAACCATCAGGCAGAGGTTTTCGATGTGGCTCGAAAGGTCGGGGCGTTATATAGAGATAATGCATGAAGTCCTGAAAGAGCAGAAGATGCCGACCGAACTGGTCTTCCTGCCTATTGTCGAGAGCGGTTTCAATCCCAATGCCTACTCAACGGCAAGGGCCGTCGGCCCCTGGCAATTTATTACTGAAACAGGCAAGCGTTACGGTCTTGCAGTCGACTGGTGGAGGGATGAGAGGAAAGACCCTGTAAAATCGACCATAGCGGCGTCGAAATATCTGAAAGACCTTTATAAAATGTTCGGATCGTGGAGCCTTGCCCTCGCTGCCTATAATACGGGAGAGGGCAGGATTGCAAGGGCATTGAAGAGATCTAACTCCACGGATTTCTGGAAACTCCACAGCGCCGGGCGGATCGCACAGGAGACCAGGGCTTATGTGCCCCATTTTATAGCCGCTGCGATGATTGCCAAGGACCCTGAGAAATACGGTTTCGACGACCTCGACTACCATGAACCTTTCAAATTCGATGAAGTGACACTGCATCAGCCGGTGGACCTCGAAGTGGCCGCCAAATGCGCGGACACCACCGTAGCCGTCATAAAAGATCTCAACCCCGAGTTGAGAAGATGGAGCACGCCGCCGCACGTTAAGGAATATACCCTGAGGATACCTCCGGGCAAGGCCGACTCGTTTATCGGCAAACTGTCCAAAATGCCGGACTCCAGGATCTTCAGCTACGACAGGTACACATTAAAGAAGGGCGAGAGCTTCAGGACCGTTGCGGTCAGGGCAAAGGTGCCTGTGAGAGTCGTGCTTGAGCTTAATTCCCTTGCAGGCATCGAGAGGCTCAGGCCCGGTACCCTGCTCAGAGTGCCGCCGCGCGGTAAATACTTTGCCGATATAGACGACAGGATGACGGCCCTCGAGGCTGCAAAAGAAAAGCTCCACGACGGCAGGTTCGCCCTTACCGGGAACCTCGTCAAGATAAAGGCCGTTGAAAATAACGACAAAAAAATGGGTAAAAAGCGTCCCGGCGACGGCAGCGGCTCCAAAACGGGCGCGAATGAAAAAGTTAAAAGGAGTTACCGATGACCGGATATCGCATGTCCCTGCTTACTATCGTCTTTGTATTGTTCGTATGCGTATCGGCTTCAGCGCAGGCGCCTGCGGGGAAAGAGCTTTCTTTAAAGGAGCCTGTCAATACAAAAGCGTCCGCTGTAATAGAGCCTGCCGCAAAAGGGCCTGCTGTTAAGGAGCCCGAGGTAAAAGCCCCTGTTGCAAAAGAGCCGCAGGCAAAACCGCACAGCGCAAAGACTACCGGCAAGGTGAAAGATTACCGGGCCGTCAGGGAGCTTAAGGCCCAGGGGTTCAGGACATGCGCCGGCACTGTTGACGAAGTCCTTAAATTCTTTCATAAAAAAGATGACTTTGTGTATCTGAATATCCTTGATGAAAAAAAGTCTGCGGACAAGCATACGGCCTCAATATTCACGGTCAAGCAATACAACGACGGCAATTCTTACGCCTCGTTGAACGCCACTCCGAGGGCTGACGGCGGCTGCGACATAGGTTTCACCCAGGTATTCTTCTTTTTTGAGACATGCCATTTAATCAAGGAAACCGGGTTCAGGGACTGGAAATTAAAAATCGAGCACAACGAAGTTTCGGTATATGAAGACCCGACCTCAAAGCATGTGGTCATATCGCTTACGCCTACGGCCAACGGATGCCTGGTCGTCAAGAACGGGGCCTTCTTTTTCCCACCCAAAAACAAGAAATAGAGGGTCAATGGCGGCAATTGACTGAACGTTAAGGCATTGCGGCCCCTGAAGATATTGCTGTCCGGAAACGGTGTTTGCATATTGTCTTTCTTCCTGTTATAATCCGGATTAATATGGTTCCTGTTGTCGACATATCGGTTATACGGGCATGTCGAATCCTCTTCGGCAGGGAACTTGCCGTAACTCTTGATTTTATCAGGTCCATCGACCAGGGCAGAGTCAAAAGCGCGTACCGCAGGCGCGCCCTCGAAACCCATCCCGACCGGTTCTCCGCCATGGATTCCGTTTACGTCAACGAGCAGACGATCAAATTCATCGAGGTCACTACCGCATACAAGCGGCTGAATGAATTTATTTTTGCCCGTGAAGAGAACGAGCGCGATCCGTTTGAGCGCGCAAGGCAGGCCGAAGCAGTCCGGCAGAAACCCGAACCCGCGGCCCGGCAGCCGAATAGGTCCCGGTTTTATTGCGGCAACATACCCAACCGCGTTCTGCTTTTCGGGGAGTATATGTATTACACGGGAAGCATCCCCTATCATATGTTGACCGAGGCCATTATCTGGCAGCGCGGCCTCAGACCCAGATTCGGGGACATAGCCCTTCGCTGGAAGCTGCTTTCCACTGCCGAACTCGGGGCGGTTGTCGCGAGCAAGCATTTCGGAGAACTGCTGGGAGAATCCGCTGTAAGGATCGGGGTCCTGAGCCGGTTCCAGGTCAATGCGGTCCTGTTTTATCAGCGGAAGGAGCAGCGTCCCATAGGTGAATATTTCACCGCTAACGGGCATATCATGCAGTTCATACTCCGGCGACTGCTTATCGAACAACGGAGGCACAATGACCAGTTCAGGTCTCTCTCCGTATTCCGGAAAGCCGACTGATGCGTTGTCAATATGATATAATTGTTGGCGGTCCCATTAAATCCGGAATCCGGGTCCGGTGATTGGTCTTGACTGTTTTAACGAAGACCGGGGCGGACAGTCTGAGTATCGGGTAAAAGACAGATATTAAGCCTGACTCCGGGGTGTTGGGGCAGGGCCGGTTGCAGCCGTGCGACAAGAAAAAAATGAGGTGATAAAAATGAAAATATTCGTATTGAACTCAAGAAGATACTCAATTGAATACCAGCTTTTCAATATGGATACATGCGAGGCCCTTACATACGGGGTCGTGGAACAGATAGGCGAGCCTCTGGGCCGGATAAAGTACAAATGGCGTGACGCCAATGGTGAGCTTAAAGAAGGCGTGAGAGGCGGTTATTTCGAAGACCATGCCGCAGGCCTGACACGGATATTTGAGATAACCCAAAAACTCGGCATTATTAATGACATCTCTGATATCGACGGCTTCGGGCATCGCGTGCTGCATGGTGGGGAATCGGTATGGAAACCCTCCCTGATCACAAAAAGGGTGATCAATGCCATTGAGGAGATGATACCCCTCGGCCCCCTGCATAATCCTGCCAACCTCAAGGGCATTTACTTTGTCCGCGAAGCGGCCCCTGACACTCCGCAAGTGGCGGTCTTTGACACCGCCTTCGGACAGACCATGCCGCCTTACGCCTTTCATTATGCCCTGCCGCACACCTTTTACCGGGACCTGCACATACGCCGTTACGGATTCCACGGCACATCGCACTTTTATGTGTCCAAGCAGGCGGCCCTGCTGCTCGACAAACCTCACGAGACCTGTAATCTGATCACCCTCCACCTCGGGACCGGATCGAGCTGCGCAGCCATAAAGAACGGCAAATGTGTGGACACTTCAATGGGCCTGACGCCCCTTGAAGGCCTTCTCATGGGCACGCGCTGCGGAGACCTGGACCCTGCGATTGTCCCCTTTATCGGCAAGAACCTCGGCCTGTCGTACGATCAGCTCGATTCGATACTGAACAAGGAGAGCGGGTTGAAAGGTATTTGCGGCACCAACGACATGCGCGAGATAGAAAGCCTTGCTGCCAGCGGTAATGTAAACGCCAGGCTCGCCATAGAGATGTTCTGCTATCGCATAAAGAAATATATAGGCTCTTATTATGCGGCCCTCAACAGGGTCGACGCCATAGCCTTTGCCGGCGGCATCGGAGAGAATGCCACCAGTGTAAGAAAACTTGCCTGTTCCGAACTCGAACACCTCGGCATCATAATAGACGAAGACCGCAACAACGAAATCTCAACAGAGGCCAGGGAAATCTCCGCAGACAATTCCGAAGTAAAGATATTTGTAATCCCGACCGATGAAGAACTCGAGATCGCCCAGCAGACGCTCGATGTCATCAACAGACAGCAGCAGTCAAAGGCTGCTTCCAGCAGCGAGTGATGCGCGGCATGGGATAAAACAACGGGGGGCGCTACAGGCGCCCTTGCAAACAATGAATTTCTGATGCAGGGCAATCACGTATGGTTGCCCTTTTTTTTTATCCTGACGCGGCGCAATCCATTGCGCTTTCCGGCCCGGCAAAAAAGTCATTAATATTTAACATATCCTTCATATCCGGTTAACAGACAACGGCTATAATTCAAACAATGTTATATAAGCGGAACATCATAAGCCGGTCCTCTTGTTGCAACCAGGGCCGGAGGCTGTAAAAATGAAATGGTTCAGATTTATTGCAGATCTCATACTGAAGCTTTTGATCCCCGTGGTAATCCTTACCCTGTTGCTGGGCATGATACGTCTGTTCATCGACTTCTGGAATATTGCCGGCAGCGTTTCCCTCTCAGCAAGCTTTGATATCATGGTAACCAATATACTCTCGATGTTTGTAGTTGTCGAGCTATTGAGAAGTATTATCGACTATTTTGAATTTCATCGCCTGAAGATAACCCTTATTGCCGACGCATCCCTCGTCTTTATCCTGCGTGAAATAATGATCAGCATCTACGAGCACAAGATCAACCCCGCCGAGATCGGATCGCTTGCAGGACTGTTGCTTGCCATAGGCATAATCAGGATAATGGCCGTCATATTTTCACCGGACAGACAGAAATAAAACGGGATTGACGCTCCGGGAGTACCTCCGCGCCATTAATGTGATATAATCATTGTCGGGCAGCAAATAAATTCAAAACCTGGTGATTGTGTTCGTGTTGGAAAGTTATAACGAAGCCACATTCAGACAGCCCAAGATTATCGGGGAAAAGACAGACATGTATTCCCGCCGGGAGAAGTATCTAAACAATTTGACATCAAGAGTTGGAAATGCGTTAAGTAATATATTGATAGGGAAATTGAGGAGAAAGGTTGGAGCTGCTACCTGTATACATGCAGGTCTGGCCCTAAATTTTTTCTTAAAGGGGTTGCAAAAAGTCCGGATTGAATGGAAGATAACGGCAACAGCGCACAATCTGCTGAAGATAATAAGAGAAATAAAGAGGATTGAGGGGCCAGCTCCTGCCATGGGATAGAAAGACAAGGTTTCACTTGTCTAATACGACTATTCTAATCGAACAGCGTCAGGATGAGAATAGTTTTTAGACAGGCTCCAGCGACCATTTGACGGTGCTAATTTATAAAAAATGAGAAGGCTTAATTTTAACTCATAAATAAAGGAGAGGAAATGAGAATTAGAACTTATTGTATTTACGTTTATCTGGGCTGTCTCTTTCTTTTGGTTGGATGTGCAGGGTTAGATGCAAACAGCAGCGTAACAATGAAATCTTCAATACAAGAGAAGCGTGTCGTCGTAATCCCATTTTCTGATCCATATTACAGAGGCCGGCAACTCCGTGGCATAGGCGTTCCCTTCGCCAATGTATTTGTGACCAAACTCAATCAGGCACAAATACCGGCTATTCTGGGCAGAGGCGTTGGATTCTCATCTAATAATACGAGTGATGTCACCAGGGCATGTAAATACGCAATGGATAATGGATTCACTCTTATGATAACGGGATCAGTAACCGAATGGATCGACGGTGCTACTCAGTGGTCAGGCAAAGTCGATGTGGCTGCGCTAACAGTTAACTTGTATGATCCCAAAACATGCGAATTGTATGGCACAGCTTCCGCAAGAGAAAATGGCACCTGGTTCACATTTGTTGATTCTCCAACAACACGATTCTATGACACAATATCTGAATCTATTGTTGCAAAGCTAATGCAATAGACAGATATAGCAGAGCATGTAGAAAAGGGGGGCAGATCTTGCAATATCACATCTGTAGAATGGGGGTAAGGGTCTTGCCTGCAAGGATGCAAGTAGCGAAAACCGGTCAA